>Ga0302122_10000431_pt1 | contig 25770 bp, 9 predicted proteins | sample CB21_SCM_MG_FD_203115 | JGI IMG/M metagenome (GOLD analysis project Ga0302122, IMG submission 203115) | Marine microbial communities from Western Arctic Ocean, Canada - CB21_SCM | ecosystem: Environmental > Aquatic > Marine > Oceanic | place: Canada: Western Arctic Ocean | collected 2017-09-28
CCTGACCGACTCAAGCAGACGTCGCGTCGATGGAGAAGTGCCGCGAGACCTGATTTGTGCACCGCGCCCTCGCGTCGCAGTCCTCGCGCCGTGTAGAATGGGCCCAGGTATGGGGCCAATAAAGCAAAGAACTTTTGTGTGTGTCGTCCGTGTCACAGAGGAGCGCGATGGCTACGGTGCCGGCAACGGAAGGTGGGGGTGTCGGCAGCGCGATGGCCAAGAGCGGCAGCAGCAGTCCGCACTTGGCCATGGGCCAGTAAGACTGCCGCATTTCGCTTCTGTCCGCCAGCACTGCTTGGCACCTAAGTGCGCGGCAGCCCGCCGCCGGCGTCCACTGCGCTCCGCGGCTCGGCCGCGGGCAGCCTGCCAAGCACGTGGGTCACGCTGTGTTCTTTGTCGTTTTGTTTTCCGAAATACCCTAATTGATTCGATATATAAATACATATGTGCTCTGAGCGGCTTTGCCGCGCATCCGGGCGCACCGACGTGTAGAGCCCATGGACACTAGTTGCGTGCAGCACACGGTGAGCATCGGCTAGCCAATCTACGGCTCCAACAAATCCACGTGCACGCCGTGCTAACGCCAATTTCCATTGTCGATCCGCTGCGGGCCGCTTCGAAGCACAGCACATCTACCGCGGGTGCTGCGCTCGCGTCTCTCCACATTGTTGCGCAGCTTCATCAAAAGTATGCGCCTCGCCGCGCTCCTGCTCGCCGCCCGCGCGGCCTCGACCGCCGGCCAGATCCTCCCCGCGGCGGGCGCGTTCGGCGATAACCTCGTCGCGTACTACGCGTTCAACGATGGGTCGGGCTTCGACCTGAAGGAGGCAGTGTCCGGGCGCAACGACGGGAAAGTGCTGTACGAGCCGGAGGTTCAGACGGTCACCTACGATCAGCCCAACTGGCAAACGGACGATGTCTTTGGCACAGTGATCTCGTGCGGCTCCGTAGACACGAAGCAGAAGGACACGCTCGAGCTCGCCGACGTCGACTACGGCAAAAACGGCGCGTTCACGATGAACGTGTGGTTCCGCCACGACAAGGAGGACTTTGCCGACATTCACAAGGAGGTGCTGTTTGGCCACGGCGAGCCGGGGTTATCCGCAGGGTGGAGTGCGAACCATGTGCACGTGTGGTTGGAGAAGGGGTGGCCGAACAATGACAAGTACCAAGGAATCTACAAGGATTACAACACCATCCGCACCCTCGCGGGCGACTCGAACGACCCTCCGTCGTACACCTGCCCGTACTGCGAAAGCCTCGGGCTCCTGGAGGCCGATACCGAAGCGTCGACGGGTGTGACGTGCGGATCGAACACCAATTGCTGGGGTGCTCGCGGGCAATATGTCGACACGCTGGCCAGCGAGCACGATGCCTTCGAGTCCGACCACGCGTGGCACATGTACACGCTCACCACGCACCTGGACGGCGCCAAGGGCTTCTCGGTGTACGTTGACGGGAATTTAGTCGGGTCGCAGCCCTACGCCGGCAAGGGCGTCGACCAAATGGATCATCAATATCGGGCCGGATTTATGAGCTGCTACGAGTGCCCTGAATTCGCTGCTGATTATGTGCTCGTGTACCAAGACACGACGACTGCCGATGCGTGCGTGGACGACGACACAGGTGCGGCTGCGTTGGCAGCCCAGCAAGGGCTAGGGACGTTACCCGTTCCCGGGGCGTGCGCGACGATCGCAGCGTTGAGTCAGTCACCGCTTACGCCGTATTGTCAGGTGTACGGGTCGACTATCCCCTGCTGCGAGGCCTGCGGAGCCACGGGAAGTCTTTCAGCGGCCGCGACCTCGTGCGGATGGGACGCATGAAATGCGGCCAACCTCCCGACGTCCGCGACTGTCGCCCTGACGACCCGGTCTTGCGGCTCCATACGGAGTGCGCGGGCTGGAACGAACGAGATCCCCTCAAGCGGCTATCCGATGAGCACCGCGTCCCCGTGCTCAATGAGGTATTGGACAAGGGCGTACACGTCTGCTCGCAGAAGGGAAGCGAGGAGATCATCCGCGCGGCGGCGCGGCGGCGACTTAGTATCTTCGGCAATTTGTAAGAAAAATCACCTTACTCTTAACAAATAACAAGTCGCCTGCCCGTCAAAGGACGCCTTCCCCCGCTTCGTGCTTCCAGGCATGATGTCCGCCTCGTTCTCGAGGTCGTAGCCTAGGCCTTCCCATCTACGTGCCCCACCGTCGGTCGTCAAGCATGCCACGGGCGTACCCGATCGCAAATGGGACGCGACGTTGGCCAGGATCTGATCGTTCTCGCCGTGCATTTGTCGGACCTTCTCGCCCCACGGTAAATTTAGCACGGCACAATCGGCCTCCGATGCCGCCGGCAACGCGTCGCTCGACGCGTCTCGCACGTCTATGCTCTCAAACGCTACGCCAGCGTGCTCGAGGTTACGGCGGCAGCCGTCAGCCTTCGTCGCGTCGCGGTGACTGCCCACCACGGTAGCACCACGACACGCCGCCGCCCAGAGGTTGGTCCCACTGCCGCAGCAAGGGTCAAAGAGCTGTGGTGGTCCGCTGTCGCTTCGCGAGTCAACCACTATGTTCACGATGGCTCGCGCGACCTCGGCGTCCAGCGCTCCCGAAAACTTGAAGGTCCGCGCGGCCCACTCGGCATCTCGATCCGCCGCTTGGGCGCCCCGCGCGCCATTCAGTAGTACTCCGAACCGCAGCGTTTCGCCCTCGAGGACTCCGAATCGAACGCATTTATCCGGAGCCGCCGCGGCGCCGAGCAGCGCGGGCGGGCCATCGATAGTCTGGGCGAGGGCCACTGAAAGCCCCGCGAAACGCCAATCGTCGCGGCGCGCACCCGACCGCAGGGTGCTCCAGAGAGGCACGTGTTCGACGGTCCACGGAGTCTCGCACGCGATGCCAGCGTGTCGAACCGCCTCCACGAGCTGATCTGCCGTCGATGCCTCGCAAATCTGCGCAAAACCGCGCCGGATCGAGCTACAGCGGTCGAGAGCCGTCTCCGCGCCCGCGCCGCCGCGCCACAGGAATCCGTCGAGCGGCGCCGCCCCCGTGCAGACGGCCAGCTCCAACGCGAAGAGATTTTCGTAGCGTGAGCGTTCTTGTACGACGAGATCGAGTCGCGTCGGCGGCGTGCGGCAGCGGACAGCACCCAGCAGTGCGCCTGCACAAGGAAGCAGTGTGTACTGCAGTGTTCGCATTGATGCAAGCTCGCTCGCGCGTCGAGATGGTTTGTGCTCTCTGAGCGGACACTGTGGCGTTTCGTTTCGGCTGCTGTCGTACGCAGCGCTCTAAATATATGCAAGCATTGATGCGTGCGATAACCCACGATGCACCACGAAGCACCAGAGCAGCAATAGAGCAAGCTTTGAGGACGGCACAAAATCACCAAAAACCAAAACATAAAGCACTCGCAAAACGGGTTTTCGCATGCAGGGGTTAAGATACGTGTAGGAGCTTATCTCGGGGGAAGGATCTTCTCGGGTCTTGGTCTTGGGCTTCAGGGGGAGGCGTGCGCGCGCACGAGGTCGGCCGTCACCTCGACGCCGAAGACGAAGGAGATGAGGTTCGAGCCGTGCATGGCGCTCTTCGCTCGACGGCGTGTTGTACGGCGGCGGCGGCGGCGCTCGCGTGGCCATCTCGACGTCGGCCCGCCCGTCGGCGGCCCAGCGCGACGGCGACGAGAAGCCGGCGATGAGCTGGGGCGCCGCGGTCGGCTCGGCGGCCATGGGCTCGGGCTCCGGCGCCGCGGCGGCCACGGCCCGCGCCGCGTTGATCCGGCGGACCGCGAGCTCGAGCGTGTGCGTCACGCCGACCGCGTCGGTGAGCGGCGCCTGGACAGCGCGCGCGAGCGCCTCGGCCTCGGCACTAGACGCGGCGTCGGCCGCCGCCGCCCAGAACGCGTCGTCTTCTTCGGGCGCCGGCGTCGGCGTGGCGTTACTTTCGGGCGCCGGCGTCGGCATCGTGCTGTGTTCGGGCGTCAGTGGCGGCGCGGCCTCGATGCTTGCTGACGCCGGCGTGGCCTCGTTGTCGGACGCCCTTACCGGCGTGGGGCTTTCAGGGGCCGGCGTCGGCGTGGTGTTGTCTTCCGGCGCCACATGTGTCCGCGCGGCCTCGACGCTCGGGGGGCACTCCGGCTCAGCGGTCTCGTGTTCGGGCGTCGGCTCCGCCTCGACGGCCTCGGGCGTAGGCGGGAAGTTCGTGATCTCGCTTCCCGGCGTACGGGCGCTTCCGGGCGACGCCATCGTCGCCACGGCTTTGGGTGACTTCTGCGGCGTCGCGGGCGCCTCGGTTTCGTCAACGGTACCGATCGGCGTCCCGGTGGGTCTCAGTGACGTCTCGTCGCTCATTTTCTCCGTGCTCTTCGAGCGCTGTGAGTGGTGCGGAGTTTGAACGAGGCCCACGCCCTAGCTAGGCGGCGCGCGCGCTGCTTGGCCCTCAAATTTTGCTCCGCGGTGCACCGGTCAAAATTTGTAAAAAATGAGCTAAAAACGGGTTCCGGGGAGCCAAAGAGCTAGGGTAAGAGCATGGAGGGGGGGGTCCGAACGGTGCCCAGTGCCCCAAGCGCAGGTAGTAACTTGTAAACAATTATTCGTAGCCCAACTGCCTCCGGGTCAGTTGCTGCCGGGGCCGGCGCGACGATGCGCCATACGGTGCAACGGACCGCGGCAGCGACGCGTCCCGCAACACGTGCCCGAGCGTCCCGTCGATCTCCGCGCGCGCGACGCGCAGTAGGCCGGGGTCCCGCGCCGGCTGGTCGTAGAGCGGCACTTTCCGCATGTCCGCGACCATGAGCTCGTGCTGGGCCCTTCTCAGGTTCTCGACGCGCTCCTGGAGCTCCTCGTACTCGCGGTTCGTGCGGTCGTACGAGTCCGAGCGATTCAGGCGCGGCCGCCGCGGGTCTCGCACGACCGCGGGACTCGCCTGCCGCGGGTCGAACTGCCAGGTTTGCTCCGACGGGTGCGGCCGCCTTTGATGGGTCTCGTAGCCGCGGGGCGGGCCGCGGTCCTCGTAGCCGCGCGGCGGCCCGCGGTCCTCGTTGGCCCTCGTCGGTCCCCTGTACCCGAACTCCATGGCCACGGCCTCGAAGTCGCGCGGCTCCGACTTGGGCGGCAGCTGCTTGCGGCGCGGCGGCGCTTCCACGCCGGGCGGCGTCGACGTGCGCGCCGAGTACCGCCCGAACACCCGCGCGTACTTCCCGGGCTTGTTGACGCAGCACGGGCAGCCCCTATAGTGGCCGCCCTGGTGCTTGCGGTAGGGCAGGATGTACCGGTTCGAGCGGCACTCCAGCACCCAGACCTGCAGCCGCGTCGCCGCGTCGTGCTCCAATTTCGCGCGGCGCCGTCGGCGCTCCTCGGCCTCGCGCCGCCGCTCCTCGGCCTCGCGCCGCTGCCGCTCGAGGTCGTCCAGTAGTTGACGCGCGTCGTCGGCCGCCGCGGCCGCCGCCGCGCGATCCTTCTCTCGCGCCTCGCGGCGCTGCCGCTCGAGGTCGTCGAGGAATTGGCGTGCGTCGTCGGCCGCCGCTGCCGCCGCGGCACGGTCCCGCACCGCGGCCTCGCGCCGCTGCCGCTCGCGGTCCTCGAGGAATCGTTGCGCATTATTGGCCGCCGCCGCCGCCGCGGCCCGATCCCGCGCCCACGCCTCGTCGAGGGCCTCCCGCGCGCGTTCCGCCGTCTTAGCCGCCAGCCGCCGGTCCCGCTCGAGCGCCCGCAGCTTGGCGACGGACCGCCCGGCCCGCTCGACCGCGCCGCGCGCGTAGCGCTGGATCTCGACGACCGCCTGCCGCCGCTTCCGCATGCGCTCGACCTGCGCCTGGCGCCGCGCCGCCGCCGCGAGCTTGCGGGCGCGCTCGCGCGCCGCCTCGGCCTGGCGCCGCGCCTCCGCGGCCGCCACGGCCGTCATGGCGCGCCGCTCCGCGGCCAGGGCCGTGCGCCGCGCGTGCAGCTGCGCGCGTAATTCATCGTAGACCACGCCCGCGAGCCACCGCCGGACCTGGTTCGCGATGCGCGTTGCTGCCAAAGTTTGGTTCCGTCGCTTGAGCATGGCCTCCCGCCTCAATCGCTCGCGCCGCTCGGCCGCCTCCCGCCGCTTCCGGTCCGCCAGGCGGGCGAGCTCCGCCAGGCGCGCGTCCTCGGCGTCCCGGGCGGCGCGCCGCCGCGCCTCCTCGGCCTCCTCCTCCAAGAGAACGCGCTCCGCCTCGAGGGCCCGATTCGCCGCCTGGGACGCGCTCTCCGCCTCGGCCCGCCGCGCCTCTGCGCGCGCGCGCGCCGCGCGCCGCCGCGCCTCCATGTCGAGCGCCCGCGTCCGCTCCGCGAGGTCCCTTAAAATACGCAGGCGCTGGAGGGCGAAGCACGAGCGGAAGAAGGAGTGCAGCTTCTTCGCGGCCAGGAGCCGCCTTTTCCGCAAAGCCGCCTCGGCCTCGCGCTTCCGCCGCAACGCGTCCCGCTCGCGCTTCCGCCGCCTTTCCATCGCAAACAGGTCGCGCGTGCGCTCGCGGGCGGCGACGCCGCGCTGCCGCGCTTCCACGCGCGTCGCCGCCCGCGTCCGCCGTACCAAGCGCTGGGCCTCGAGCTCCCGTTTTTGGCGCAGCTTTTCGCGCTGCGCGTCCCGCCGGCGCTTGTCTTCCCTGAGTACGGCGGCGCTGTCCCGGGCGACCTTCCCGCGGTAGCGCGCCGCGAGCCGCGTCGCGAGGCGCGCGATTCGGAAGAGCCGCGCGGCCTCCGCTTCGCGGCGGCGCCGCGCCGCGTCGCGCTGCACCTCGCGCCGGCACTGCGCGTCCCGCAGCGCGCCGACCTCCTGCCGCGCCGCCTTCCCCCGGTACCGCGCCGCGAGGCGCGTCGCCATGAGCTTCGTCTTCCACAGCCGCTTGGCGGCGCGGCTGCGCTCCGTGGCCAGCTCCCGCCGCTTCTGCATGACCCGCTCCTTCTTCTCCACTAACTTTTGCTTCTCCTGGCGCGCCACCGTGGCCCGGCACAGGCTTTGGACCTGCGTCGCCGCGTCGCTTCTCACAACACGCTGCAGCGCGGCCTGCGTGCGCACGGCCTGCTCCCGCTCCTTGGCCTTCTCCTGCTTGCGGCGGACCTGGGCCTGGCGCGTCCGGGCCGCCTTCAATCGCCGGAGTTCGTTGCGGGCCTGCCGGCCGCGCGCAACCGCCTCCAGCTTCGTGGCCGCCAGGCTCCGCTCCATGCGCTCCAGCGCGACGTGACTTCGCTGGGCCTGCTCCCGCTCATTCTTCCGCTCGGCCTGGACCCTGCGCTTCTGGGACGCCCGCCGCTTCCGTAACTCGTTGCGCGCGCGCCGCCCGCGCTGCGCCGCTTGTATACGAACGGCGGCTTGGTTCCGCGCCAGCTTCTGGGCCACGGCCAGGGACTTCGCGGCCTGCTCCCGCTCGCGCCGCTTCTTCTGCTGCCGCGCGGCGTCCTTCTTCTCGACATAACGCCGCCGGTCCCGCAAGCCGCGGAGGCGCGCGATCACCAGCGCCACGGCACCGAGCTTGAGCCGCTTCTGTTGTTCTTTCTTAACTTCGCGCTGGCGCTTCTCCTTCCTGCGTTTTAGTTCCTGGACGTGCGCCTTCTTCATGGCTCGATACTTTTTCCGCGCCTGGGCGCCCCGGGTCAAGCTTTGCACCTTCACGGCGGCGGCCTTCTGCTGCATCTCGAGGCGCGTGGTCTTGGCCTTACGCTTCCGCGCCGCGCGCCGCGCCGCTTGGAGCCGCTGCCGGAGCCGCTTCGCCCGCCGCCGGGCGAGCATGCCGCGGCCGCCGGCCTGAAGGACCACTCTAGCTTTCTGCTGCGCGCGTTTCCGCCGTTGAACTGACGGGTCGGCGGGCGGCGCCCGCGCCTCCGGCGCCTTCTTCATAGTTGAGCTGTTCCGGGTCTCGACGGGCGGCGTCTGCGCCGACGAATTCCGCACCTGCACGGGCGTAACGGGCCGCGGCGACGGCGGCGGCGTCTTCTTTTTAATGATCTTCTTCTTCTTCTTCTTGGGCGTCTTGACGGGCGGCGGGCTCGGCTCGCGCTTCTTCTTCTTCTTCTTCTTCTTCTTCTTCTTCTTCGGCGACGGCGCGGGCTCGGGCTCCGGTTGGGGCGTGGGGAAGCCCTCCGTGTGGTAGCGCACCCAGGGGTCGATGAGGTGGTGATGCCGGAACCACTCCGTCGGCGGGACCTCCTGGAACCACCTTCTTCTAGTAGCGCCGTACTGCGGCGGAGCTAAAGCAGAGGGCACAGAGATGGAGGGCTCGCCCTTGAACAGGCGCTCCACCTGGCCCGCGAGGGTTCCTTCCGTGCGCGGGACCTTCCTCCGCCGCTCCGCAGCGGAGGCGGTCTTCGGTCGGCGTATAACTTGTGGTGACCGGCCGAGCGTCGAATCGATGCCGCAGTCGCTCATCAAATTGTTTAACGACGCGTGGGCTTCCTTCAATTGCCGGCGCCGGTCCCCGCCACTCGTCTTCGGCCGCTGCGGTTGATGTACAGAAGGCGGCCTCGTATCGTCGTACACGACGCTCCGCTGTGTCTGCGCGCCGCGCCACCGCGGGTCGTCGACGTAACTGGGATGCTCCATGTCCCGCGACGCTTTCTGTGACCAGCCGCCCTTTGTACTTCGCCGCGTCGCGCGGTCGTCTTCAAACGAACCTCGGACCTCGCGCGGGTCCAGGGGGTCTGGCCGCTCCAAGGGCGCCGTGACCTCGCGCGCGGACCGCGCGAACGTCGTCTGGCGCCGATCGTCGGCTATCGTCGACGCCGCCCCGCCCGTTAACAAAAAATCGTCCTCCTCATTGAACTGCGCCGCCCGCGCCGCCTGCACGCGCTCGGCCCCCGCCGCCTTGCGGCCCGGCGCGTTGCCCAGCGTCGGGCCGCCGCCGACGGGCCGCTTGTGGATGCGGTCGCGCATGAGCTGGATCTCCCGCCGATGCAGGTCCTGCGCGTACTGCTCGAGCGCGCGCTCCCTACTGCTCACCTCGCCGAAGTCCGGCCGCGCCTCGTGCTGCATGCTGGTGGCTTTTGTGTCCGAAGCGTGGTGTGCTAGCGATAGCCCGAAGGCTGCCCTGGGTGCCGCGGCGGCTGCGAGACGTGCACAATGGCCCGTCAGCACCGCTGACTTACGGCCCTTGGCCAACAGCCGACAGGCCACAGCGCTCGACACGACAACGATAAGCCCAGCACTTTGGCATCGAGCGCCGTTGGGAGAAGCAGGGGAATTGAAGAGCCCGCCCTCTCTACGTCTAGGGGCCTACAATCAGCAACGCGGAGGCCTACCGTGGGCCAGGGGGCGTTTCTAACACCAGTAGCCAGGGCAGTGCCATCACCTGGGTTCGATCGAGGCCCCAAAACCGAGCAAACTTTCGACCCGGTGCTATCGCGGCAGTGCTCTGGGGGGCCTGGGCAGTCCTCCGAGACAGATCAAGGGGCAGGCATAAAAAAACGGGTTTCCCTATGCACGGCCGACGGAAGCCACTGTAGCGCCGAGTGTAACACCGACACACCTTGCAGGACGTACTGCGGACGCAGCAGCGGTGCTTGGACACGATGCGCGCCACCACTTTCGCCGTGGTGATATGCAGCGCCGCGGGCTTTCTGCGCCCGGCGCCCAAGACCTCAATGCTTCTGCACGCGCGGCCGAAGATCGCGGACGACATCACCCAGTTGATTGGGGGCACGCCCCTGTGCCGCCTGCGGAAGGTCACGGGCCCGGCCTGCAAGGCTGAAATTGTGGTAAAGCTCGAGTCGATGGAGCCCTGCAATTCTGTCAAGGACCGCATCGGCCTGAGCATGATCCGGGAGGCGGAGGCGCGCGGCGACATCAAGCCGGGCGAGACGACGCTGGTCGAGCCGACGTCGGGCAACACGGGCATCGCGCTCGCGATGGTCGCCGCGTCCAAGGGCTACGACATCGTCTTGACCATGCCCGAGTCCATGTCCATGGAGCGGCGCGTGCTCTTGAAGGCCTTTGGGGCGGACTTGGTCCTGACGCCGGCGGCCAAGGGCATGGGCGGCGCCGTGAAGAAGGCCGAGGACCTGGCCGCGGACCTGGGGGACAAGGGCTATTTATTGCAACAGTTCAACAACCCGGACAACCCTAAGGTGCACCGGGAGACCACGGGCCCCGAGATCTGGGCCGACACGGACGGTATTGTTGATATTCTTGTAGGCGGCGTCGGCACGGGCGGCACGGTCACCGGATGTGCGCAATATTTGAAGCCCCTCAAGCCCTCGCTCAAGGTCGTGGCGGTCGAGCCCACGGAGTCGCCCGTCTTGTCGGGGGGCGCGCCGGGCCCGCACAAGATCCAGGGCATCGGCGCCGGCTTCATCCCGGGCAACGCGGACACGAGTTTGATCGACGAGGTGGTCCAGATCTCGTCGGAGGACGCCATCGACATGGCCCGGTCCTTAGCGAAGGAGGAGGGCATCTTCTGCGGCATCTCGTCGGGCGCGGCCGTCTTGGCGGCGAAGATTTTGGGCGAGCGCGAGGAGAACGCCGGCAAGCGCATCGTCGTCATCATCCCCAGTTTCGGCGAGCGCTACCTGTCGACACAGCTCTTCCAGAACCTCTGGGACGAGGCGAGCGCCATGAAGGCCGAGTGAGTGTTGCTCCCTGCGTAAATTTATGAGCCGGTACAGAAAGTCTAGTTAGACATGATCACCGGAGCGGCGGCAGGCTCGGCAGCGGCCGCGCCTCGCCGCCGCCCGAGCCGGCGGCCGCGACGGCCTCGTGCACGCGGTCCGCCTCGGCCTGGAGCGCGGCGTCCAGCTCGACCGGCTCCTGGTTATCGAGGCGCCGCGCGGCCTCGCGGCGCCGCGTGGCGTCGCGCGCCCGCAGGACCTGTTGGTAGTCCGGCGCCCAGGTCAAATCGTCGGTGTCGTCCAGGGCCGTCGCCAGGAACGCCTCGAGGAACTCCGTGTCGGCGCCGTTCATTGCCGCGTCCGCCGGTTCCGCCCGCACGGTCGCGGCGACGACGGGGTCGCGCAGGTACAACCGGCCGAAGGTCCGCGTCGCCAGTGCGCCGGTGTCGCGGGCCTTCATCGCCGCGTGCGCCGCCGCGGCGTCGCCCGCCGCCGGCGCGGCCGCGTTGACGGCGCGCATCGCTTTTCGGCCACACAACATGGTCAGGCGCGCCTCCCGGTCCGCGTCGGCCCGGGACGTCTTGGCGTCCGTCTTCGCTTGCGCGATCTGGTAGGCCAGGAGGTTCTTGCAGGCGTCGGCGATCTTCGGCTGCTCCTCGGCGTAGTCTATGGCGAAGCGCACGCTCGGCTCGGCGCCGGCGCTGGTCGTGAGGGATGCCATCAGTTTTGACCAGCCTCCAAAAAATGGGCTGGCGTCCTCCACACGCAATGCGGATTGCCTGGATCGTGCAGGCGGTGTCGTCGGTCAGTCCTGCGAATATCACGAGGCGTTCGCACGCAGGCGTTCGCACGCAGGGCAGTATGCCTCGCAGTCCTCGATTCGAGTTTGGGAGAAACCCGCACGAATCGAAGCCTACTACCAGCACTATAGCAAGAAGCGCGGCCCAGCTCGCAAACGACGGGTCACACCTCATTTTTCAACACCCTTACTCACTCCTCCCCCTTCGGCTGCGGCGCGTCCGCCGGCGCCGGCGCCGGCGCCGGCGCCGGCGCGTCCACCGCCGCCTCGAGGACCAGGCGCGCCTCGTCGGCCCGGACGCGGTCCGACAAACCGCGGAACATGGCGCCCACGGTCAGCGCGCCCCGCGCGACGCCGACGTAGCAGTTCGCCCGCTTGAGCGTCCCGACCTCCCCGGTCTGCTCGGCCACGGCCGCCGCGGCCGCGAAGGACGTGAGGGCGGCCGCGTGGTCGCCCTCTGCACTAGCGAGGTGGCCGAGCTGCATGTGCGCGTGAGTTTCTGCGCCGGCGTCGCCCAGCGACTGCACGAGCGCCAGGTGCTGCTCGACGCAGGGCCGGGCCGTCGCGAAGTCGCCCCGCCGCGTCGCCAGGCTCCCAAGGTTCCCGACGGCGATGGCCTGCCCGCTCGAGGACTCCAATGTGATCGCCAGGCGCAGCGCGTCCTGGTGGTGCCGCGCCGCGCCGTCGGCGTCGCCCAGGGCGCCCCGGCACAGCCCCAGGTTCGTGAAGGCCGCGAAGCGCCCGCCGTCGTCCGCCACTTGGGCGTGTCTTTCATGTAATCGGATGGCCTTCTCCAGCTTGGAAACCGCGTGTGCGTCGAGCGTACTTGCCCCGAAGCCGTCGCCCGAAGCCTTGGCCGGGCACGCGCCCAGCATCTGGTCCACGCCCATGGAATTATAGGCCAAGGCCTGGGACGCCTCGTCGTCCACGTCCTTGGCCACTTGCAGAAATTGCGCGTAGGCCCGTAACGCGTCGTCCAATTGGTCCACGTTGTCGTGCATGACCCCGATGCAGAAGTAGGTCTGGGCCTCGGCGTCGCGATGTCCTGCTCTTTTCGAGGAAAAGGCGATGTGCCGGTAGTTCGCTACACTTGTGTTAAAGGGGCCCAGGGCCGTCTGGTCGGGCACCTCCCGGTCTAATGCTTGGAGCTGCTTGCCTTCCTTAGTTCTCGGATCTAGGAAGCGCGCGGCGTCGGCGTCCGGGCCCGCGCCGAGCTTCGCCAAAAGTTCGCGCCTAGCGGTAGCAGCTCTAGGCGAAAAGGCGCTCCGCCGCAAGTGTGCGTCCCTCGAAATGGCGTCCCGGCGCTTCGGGGCCTTCAGGGCCGCCGGGGGCTCGACGCGCAGCGGCGTGTCGGTCCGGGGGAAGCGGTCCGCGAGCTGCGTCGGGCCATCGTCAACGTCGTCCGGGAGCGCGGCTTGCAGTTGCGCCGCGGAGAGCTTGCCCGTCATGGTGTTCGGCGTGCGTGTAGCGTCTGAGGGCTGCCCGAGAAGGAACCGCGTGCGTTCCGCGCGTGCGTGCGGCTTAAGGGCTGCTGAGCGGCTGCCCAATTCGCTTCGGTCGCGTTTTTGGTGGCTGCGTGCCTTCGGAGCGGTGCTGGAGCTGTTCGTGAATGCGATGCAATTCTATGTGCCGCGTTGTGCAGTTCCACGGAGGCGGCGGCGGGGACAATGCGATGTAACGCCGATGTTGATTTTTTTGGCCTTTCCTTTGGGGGCAGCAGAAGCTTCTTGATGGTGCACTACTAGGCCGGGGAGGGCCGGCAGGTGCCTTCGTTTGCGCGCTAGTTTGTAGCGAGGGGGAGTGTAAAAAAATGTAACTAGGGGAAAGATAGGAAGCAAAAGACGGCGCTGCTGTTTTTTTTGGCAATCAGGCCGGATAAGCTGCCCGATAACCTCCCCGCCCGAAGGAACTGGTCCTAGACCAGGGGCGCCGAGGTTCTCGCACGCAGCGAAGGCGAAGAGGCAGCCGCAGCGCAGCCCCACAGCGCAGGGAGCGCAGCGAGGCGCAACAGCGCAGCCACCATGGCCGGCACGGAGCGCGGCAAATGGATGGTCCAGAAGATCGTGGCCTGCTTCGGCCCGGACGGCGTCGACGCCGTCAAGGCCAACAGTTGCTTGAGGAGAAAGGAGAACAACGAACTTCTCAAGCACTTCTTCGACGGTTCTAGCGGCGAGCAGCGCGTGTTCGTCTTCCACCAGCCGCCGTGCAACGAGGAGGGCGAGGTCCAGGAGGGCGCCGCGCCGGAGCTGAGCCTCGGTGCTGGCACCGACTCCCGGATGGCGGGTCGGTGCTGCGCGTTCATCAGAGGCGTCAAGGCCGGAGACCCCATCCCCACGGACAAGGCGTCTACGACCGATCTGATGTTCACGGAGATGCACACGTCCGCATTAGGTGCGCTGTCTACTTTTTTAGACGGCTACTCCGTCCCGGCCTTTGCGAACAGCGACCAGTGGGGCCGGGCCTCCAGTGATCAGAAGCGCGACTTCGCCCAGGACATGGCCGCTCTAGCGGCCACGGTCAAGGACGCCGTCGTTTCCTTGGACGGGGGGCTCGAGCTGGTGAAACCGGACCACGACGACGACCTCACGTCCAAGACCTTCAATAGCCAAGCGAGGAAGTCCCCGGAATTAATTCCCAAGTTCGAGGGCTTGCTGGAGGGCTGGTGCGACGCCATCCAGACCTACTTGGACAAGCCCGCCACTTCTAGTTCGGATGACGTCGGGCCTCTACGAGAATTAAACAACTGGCGCAACCGCATGCAGCGCCTGACCTCCATCTCGGAGCAGTTGAAGCGCAAGGACTGCAAGAGCGTCGTGAACTTGTTGCAGGCCGTCACGAAGAACACGGGCGACCCCACGAAGCAGAAGCTCGTGGCGTTACTGCGGCGGTGGAAGCAGACGGACGTGAACATCACCGAGGCGGCCAACGAGGCCAAGGACAACGTCAAATACTTGTTTACTTTAGAGAGATTTATCGAACCCCTGTACAAGGGCACCACGACCACGATCGTGGACACGCTGCCCGCGCTGACGAATAGCATCAAGATGATCCACACGATCGCGCGGTACTATAGTACGAACGAGCGCATGACCGCGTTGTTCGCGTGCATCACGGACCAGATGATCGTGAACTGCAAGGCGTCGATCTGGGGCATTGAATGTGACGAGGTCTGCAACCAGGACTCGTCCCGGGCCGAAGGTTTGTGGGAGGGCAACGAGCAGGACTTGGTCCGACGCTTGGAAGCCTGCCTCAAGCTCAGCGAAGCGTACCAGGAACAGTACCGCCTCACGAAGAAAAAACTCCAATCGATCCCCAAAGGCAAACAGTTCGACTTCAACGAAATGCACGTCTTCGGGAAGTTCGACCTGTTCTGTCGGCGGGTCATTAAACTTATTGACATGTTCTCGACCATCGACCAGTTCAAGTCGCTCTCCGTCAACAAATTGGAGGGCATGGAGCAGTTGATCGCGCGCTTCCACCAGATCGTCAAGGAGTTCCGAGGCAAGGGTCATGATCTTTTAGATTACCACAACAATAAATTTGATAGAGACTATGTCGAATTCAACGTGAAAATCAGTGATCTAGAAGGGGCGTTGCAGCACTTCATCAACCAGAGCTTCGAGAACATCACTTCGATCGAAAACTCGTTGAGCCTCCTGTCCACCTTCCAGTCCATCTTACAAAGAGAAACTTTGAAGTCCGACCTGGATAGCAAACTCAACGTCATCTTCCAGAACTACGGCATCGAACTGGAGCAGGTGCAGCAGCTGTACGAAAAGCAGAAGCACGATCCGCCCATTCCTCGGAACCTACCGCCCGTCGCGGGCAACATTACGTGGTCCCGACATTTGTTAAAGAGGATCGAAGGGCCCATGAAGCAGTTCGAGCTGAACCAGAACGTCTTGGACGGGCCCGGCGCCCGACGCATCATCAAGATGTACAATAAACTCGCGAGAACTTTAGTAGCGTTCGAGTATTTGTGGCACCAGGCCTGGGTCCAGTCCATCGACCAAGCGAAGAGCGGTTTACAGGCTACTCTTATTATCCGCCACCCGGAGGACCAAAAACTTTATGTGAACTTCGACTTGGAGTTGCTACAGTTAGTGCGCGAAGCCAAATGTCTAGATAGGATGGGCGTGGACATCCCCGAGTCCGCCAAGATCGTCTTGTTCCAGGAGGACAAGCTGAAAAGCTACTACAACGATTTGCACTGGGCACTTAATGAATACGATAGAGTGGTGAGTATGGTCATCCCGGTCACGGCCATGGTGTTACGACCGCACTTCAACGACATGGAGGCCGAGTTGAGGCCGGGCATGGTCACCCTGACCTGGACCTCGATGAACATCGACTCGTATAAAGCCCACGTGCACCACGGCCTTAAGCGACTCGAACAGTTGGTAGGAGGCATTAATGACGTGATTGAACATAGGATAGAAAAGAACCTGAAAGTCGTGTCTCGTACTCGATTGGTGGACCTGCCGGACGACCAGTCGTTCACCGTCGATGAATTCGTCACGAACCAACATAGGCACATTGAAGAAGAAGTCGATGTGCTCACGGGCAAGAATCTAGAAATAGAAGCGGCCGTGGACGATTTAGTTCAAGTCATCATGGCCTACCAGTTCGAGCAGCCCGGGTCGAGCGTCGAGGCCGACGAAATCGCCAAACTGCGGAAACATTATAACCACTTCATGTATCAAGCATTACTCCATTCGGCGAAGAACTCGTTGAATGCCCTGAAGAAGCGCATTGCGTGTAGAGTGGCGTCGGGCTTCCTCTACACGGCGCGCCCCTTCTTCGAGATCGGCGTGCGACTCGGCACGGAGGAGTGCGTCCTAAGTCCGTCGCTGGACGACATCCAGGGCTGCATTAATCGCTCGGCGTCTGCGGTGTTAAGCTGCTTCAAGCGCGTCATGGACTGGAAGGTGGTCGCGCTGGACAGGTACCGGACCGAGGAGGCTCCGTCCTTCTTCGAACGGATCACGAAGGACATCGAGATCGTGCGGGTGGCACTCTTGTTGACGGGGTCCCTGCAGGGCATTCGGAACACTGTGGCGGAGTACTTGCATTCCTTCGGCCAGTTCGACTGGCTCTGGCAAAAAGACAAGGCTATTGCATACAAGGAGTTTTTGGAGGGCGACCCGTCCCTCGAGGACTACTCGGTGCAGCTGAAGTCCTTCCAGGGCACGGACGAGGAGATTATCTCCATCGCGACGTGCCACAACATCGGCGCCCTTTCGTTAAACACCACGCAACTCAAGGGCCAGTTCAAGGCGGACGTCGAATTGTGGCAGAAGACCTACTGCAACAACCTGCACAAGGAGGCGCGGGAGAAGCTCGACGATTTGAGCGAGTACATCCGCGCGACGTCTGTGAAACTGGAGAAGGTCGTCGCGGACGACGACCTGGACGCCCTGGGCATGATGATGGCCCTCTTCAAAGCTATTAGAGAACGGGAGTCGGGTATTGGCATGGAGATGCGGCCCATCGAGGAGATGTACTCGATGCTCGAGCACAACCTACCCTCCGGCTTCATGGACAAGAGCGAGGTCGACAAGCGCACGGTCCTGGAGTCCGGCTGGAAGAAGATGGTCGGCATGGCCTCGGTCCGGTCGGAGGAACTCTCCAACAAGCAGCACGTGCAAAAGAAGCACTTGAAGGCCGGCAAAAGTATCCTGAGGAAGGAGGTGGACAAACTCCGGGACAACTGGATCAACGCCGGACCCGGTGTGCCTGGCGTCGATCCGGAAGTCGCTCTAGATAGACTGCGGTTCGCCAAGGACCACCTGGCCCAGTGCGAACGCAAGTACGAGGTCAGCCACAACGGCGAAGAACTCTTCGCCCTGCCCTTCTCCGAGTATCCCGAATTAGCCCAGACGGCCAAGGACATCAAGCTCTTCGACCAGTTGTTTTCACTCTATACGGACGTCAAAGAAAAGATGAACGAGTGGAACTTATTACAATTCTCGGCGATTGTCGAGGGCATGGAGGACATGACCATGCAAATGGACGGTTTCGCGCTGCGGTGCAAGAAGATGCCCGGGCGCCTCCGGGCCTTCGACGCCTACAAGAGCCTCAACGGGAAGATCGAGGGCTTCCAGATCGTGCTGCCGCTCCTCCAGGAGTTGGCCAAGCCGTCCATCAAGGTCCGGCACTGGGACGAACTCAAGGTCCTCGTGAAGGTCGAGTTCGACCAGGAGGGCGCCGACTTCACTTTGGAGTACATCCTGAGCATGAGCATGGAGACGGTCGCCGACGAGGTCCTGGAGATCACGGACGGCGCCGACAAGCAGGAGAAGATCGAGGCCGAGATCAAGGAGATCACGGAGATGTGGGAGATCCGCGAGTTCGCCTTCAAGGACTGGAAGGGACGACCCATTCCTACCTTGCAGGCCACCGGTGTATTAACCGAGGAGTTAGAAGAGTCCATGATGCAGATGCAGACTTTTTTGACCATGCGCCACGTCGCGCCGTTCCGGGAGGAAGCCACCGAATTATTAGCTTCTATTTCCGACGCCGCGGACACCTTGGAGCAGTGGGTCAAGGTCCAGTTGATGTGGGGCGGCTTAGAAAGTGTTTTTACCGGCGGCGATATTGCGAAACAACTCCCGATGGAGGCCAAGAAGTTTTCGAAGGTGGACAAGGACTGGACGAAGATCATGCAGGTCTCTCAAACGACCATGTTGGTGATCCCCTGCTGCCAGAACGAGATGCTCAAGGCCAAGCTCCCGGAGATGTACTCGGAGCTCGAAAAGTGCTCGAAAGCGCTCGAAGGGTACTTGGAGCAGAAGCGCTCCAAGTTCCCCCGGTTTTATTTCTGCTCGAATTCCAAGCTGTTGCAGATTTTATCGCAAGGAAGCGACCCGACCACGATGAACAACCACTACGAGACGGTCTTCGACGCCCTGGAGCGCGTGGACCACGACAAGAAGGACAAGGCCATCATCCGCGTGATCCACGGCAACGGCGGCCCCGGCCACGAGGAGTTCCCCTTCGTCAAGCCCGTGCCGGCCTCCGGCAACATCGAGGACTGGCTCACTACCTTGCTACTGTACATGCAGCTGACGGTGAAAGCTTTATGCGCCACGGCCGGCGAGTACGTCGCCGCCACTGGCGTGGACATCCCCGGCATGCGCCGCTTCGTGGACGATTCGAAGGCCCAGGTGGCTTTGCTGGGCATCCAGTTCATGTGGACCGCCGACACCCAAACGGCGTTGGAGGAATGTAAGCGAAAGAAGACGGGCCTCAAGGAGTGCGACGCCCGCCAGAAGAACGTCCTGAAGGAGATCTCGTCCTGGTGCCTGCAGGACTTAGGAACCAAGGTCAACCGTAAAAAGATCGAGACCGCAGTCACCATCCACGTGCACCAAAAAGATGTGACCGAGGAGATGTTCAAGCTCTACAAGAAGAAGATGATCCACGACGCCAACGACTTCGAGTGGACGAAGCAGGCAAGGTTCTACTGGCGGCCCCAGGCCAACGATGCCGTGTATGAGAAGGGCTGTTCGGCGTCCGATGGGAGTGTGGTGATTGCCATCACGAACTTCGACTTTGCCTATTCGTACGAGTACTTGGGTGCGAAGGAGCGGCTGGTGGTCACACCTCTTACGGACAGATGCTACATTACGCTAGCCCAGGCCCTAGGCATGTCGTTCGGCGGCGCGCCGGCCGGGCCGGCCGGCACGGGTAAAACGGAGACCACCAAGGATCTTGGGGCTTCCCTCGGCATCTTTGTGGTCGTCACGAACTGCGGCGACCAGATGTCGTACAAGGACTGCGCCAAGATCTTCAAGGGGCTGTGCCAGTCGGGCATCTGGGGCTGCTTCGACGAGTTCAACCGCATTAGGTTGCCCGTATTGAGTGTGGTCGCGCAGCAGGTCCTAGCTATTCAGAGCGCTAAAAAGGCCGGGAAGGACTTCTTCCAGTTCCCCGGCGACCCGCAGGATGTTCGATTGAACCCGACCGTGGGCTACTTCATCACGATGAACCCCGGGTATGCGGGCCGGCAGGCCCTACCGGAGAACTTGAAAGCGCTCTTCCGCGGCATGATGATGATGGTCCCGAACTTCCAGATCATTAAAGCGGTGAAGCTGTGTAGTGTGGGCTACACGCAGTACGAGATGCTCTCCAAGAAGTTCTTCGTGTTGTACGAGACCTGCAAACTCCAGCTGTCCAACCAGAAGCACTACGACTGGGGTTTAAGAAATATCCTGAGCGTGTTGCGGACGATGGGCGCGTCCAAACGGAACAACATGGACAAGCCCGAGTCGTACCTCGTGTACCAGACGCTCCGGGACATGAATCTGTCCAAGTTGGTGGCCCAGGACGTCCCTCTATTCCTCAGTATCCTCGCGGACCTCTTCCCGACCATGTCGGCGCCGCCCAAGGCGGCCTACCCGGACATGGAGGCTTCGCTCCAAGAAGAGTGCGAGAAGGACGGGAAGATCTTCTACGAGGGGCCCGAGGGGAGCGAAGGCACGCGCGGCTCGTGGGTCGGGAAGGTGATCCAATTGTACGAGACGACCAAAGTTAGACATGGTATTATGCTGGTGGGCCCGACCGGCGGCGGCAAGTCGACCATCTTCTACTTGCTACGACGGGTCCTGAACAAGATCATGAACATCCAGCACCGCGCGTGCCGCTTCAACCCCAAGGCCATCATGGCCAAGCAGATGTACGGCGCAGTCGACCCCGTGTCCCAGGAGTGGACCACGGGCGTGTTCGCCGCCATGTGGGCCAAGGCGTGCAACCGGGCCAACCCCTACAACACGTGGATCACGGCCGACGGGCCCGTCGACGCCATCTGGATCGAGGACCTCAACACCGTGCTCGACGACAACAAGATCTTAACCCTGGCGAACGGCGACCGCATGCCCATGACGGACAACGTCAAGATGATGTTCGAGGTGGAGACGCTGAAGAACGCCTCGCCCGCGACGGTAAGCCGGGCAGGCATCATCTACCTGTCCGACGTCGAGCTGGACTGGGAGGCCATGTACATGTCCTGGGTGGCTAAAAGACCGGAGGACCAGCGTGCCATCTTGACGACGCTGGGTGCGAAGTGGCTCGGCAAGTGCGACCCCATCGACCCGGGCATCGCCTTTAGCTTCTTGGCTCGGAATACGAAACCAATGATCGCCACGGGGCGCATGGCCATCCTCCAGGCCATGCTTACCTTGATCGATGGCTTGACCCTCGAAGGCGGCGACCCGATCCAGACGGCCGTAAATATTGAAGCCGTCGGAAGCTTGGACGTGGCCATTGAAAAGATTTTTATCATGGCCTTCACGTGGTCCTTCGGCGCTCTCTTAGAAAGCGACGACCGCATGAAGCTGAACGAGTGGATGCAGACGATCGACAAGACGCACATGCCCGAGGGCGACGTGTTCGAGTACAAGTTGGACCACGCCACGTGCGACTGGACGGCCTGGACGGCGCCCGTCTGGAAGTACCCGGAGGGCGACACCCTAGACTTCGCCTCTATTTTGATTCCCACGGTGGATGCGGAGCGGACCATGTACCTGATCAAGCAGGCCCACAAGCAGAAGAAGGGCGCGCTGCTGATCGGCAACGCGGGTACGGCGAAGACGGCCACGGTGTCCATGTTCCTGGCCTCCTTGGATATGTTGACGAGAACGGTGAACTACTCCTTCGCGACGACCATGTTCGGGGCCCAGAACGCCGTCGAGGCGGAACTGGACAAGCGGGGCGGGAAGAACTTCGGGCCGCCCAACGGAAACAAGATGACCTTCTTCATCGACGACATGTCCATGCCCGAGGTGAACAACTGGGGCGACCAGCCTACCCTTGAATTGGTTCGGCAATTGATTGAGTACTCGGGCGTGTGCTTCCTGGACAAGGATAAGCGGGGCGACTTCAAGAACGTCGAGGATGTCTACTACATCGGCGGCATGGGCCACCCGGGCGGCGGGCGGAACGACATTCCGAATAGATTGAAGCGCCAGTTCTACACCATTAACTTGACGCCGCCGTCGATCAATAGTATCAACGACATCTACGGCCAGATGCTCGCCGGGCGGTTCCCGCAACGAACGACGGAGACGGACTTGAAACTGGTCGTCAATGCGTTAACCAAAGCCACCATCAAGGTCTGGACCTTCATGCAGAACAAGATGCTCCCGACGCCGGCCAAGTTCCACTACGTCTTTAACATGCGCGACCTGTCTCGAGTCTTCCAGGGGATGCTGGCGGTGCCCCACGACTCCGTGAACACCGGTGGTACGCGCGGGAAGGAAGGCACTTATACGGTCACACCTCCTTCCACTTTGGTCAATGTGTGGAAGCACGAGTGCGAGCGCGTCTTCATGGATAAGCTGACGAACTACACGGACAAGGATAAATGTGCTGCGGGTATTAATGAGACTTTAGCCGAGGTCTTTGACGAGGCCGTCGTGGCGGGCATTCCCGAACAGGAGTTACTCATGGTCAACTTTTTAAGGGAGGACATCTACGATGAAGACGGTGTCCTGCAGGAGGAAGCCCCCAAGACGTATGAACCCGGAGGCACTTTGAAAGAGATTAAAGAGCGCGTGGACATGTTCCTCGACAAGTACAATGAGGAGAACCCCTCGCGCAAGATGGACCTGATTCTCTTTGATGATGCGCTGAAGCATTTGTTGAAGATCAACCGGTTGATGGAGATGCCCCGGGGCAGCGGCTTGCTCGTGGGCGTGGGCGGCAGCGGCAAGCAATCCCTCACTCGCTTAAGCTCGTACATTTCCCGGGCCATGTGCTTCCAAATCACGTTGACAAAAACGTACAACCAGGCTTCGTTACTGGAAGATATTCGCGTGTTATATAGAAACGCGGGCGCGGGCAAGCAGACCACCTTCCTCTTTACCGAATCGGAGATCAAGGCCGAGTCCTTTTTAGAGACGCTGAATAGCGTCCTGATGACGGGCGAAGTCCCTGGGTTGTTCGCTAAAGATGAGATCATGGCCATGACGGCCGAACTACGGCCGTCCTTCCTCAAGAACCGCCCGGGCGTGGAAGAGACCCAGGACAATTTAAAAGCGTATTTAACGGACGTGACCCGCGACAATCTGCACCTCATGCTGTGCATGTCTCCCTTGAATCCGAAGTTCCCCGAAAGAGCGAGACGCTTCCCCGGTTTAGTGAGCGCGCCGACCATCGACTGGTTCCTCACGTGGCCGGAGGAGGCTTTAGTGGCCGTCTCGCGGGGGTTTTTGGGCAAGTTCAAAATGGCCTGCGACGACGACATTAAAGATAGGATGATGACGACGATGGGCATGTGCCACGCGCACACCAACGTGGTGTGCTTAGAATATTTTGAAAAGATGCGGCGGCAGGTCTACCAGACGCCCAAGTCGTACTTATCTTTCATTGCGGCGTACCAACTCATGTACAAGACCAAGTTGGCGGAGATCGACATCAAGGAATCTTCCATTAAACTAGGATTGGAGAAACTAACGCAGGGCACGAAGGACGTCGACGCGATGAAAATCGTCTTAGCCGAGGAGGACAAGAAGTTGGCCGTGGCCAGTGACGAGTGCGCCCGGTTCTTGGAGGGCTTGCAGGTCTCGTCCGCCGAAGCGCAACGGGAGGGCGACCAGGTCGCCAAGGACAAAGCGGTTTGTGAGGCGGATGCCGCGCGCATCTCGAAGGAGAAAGAATTAGCGATGATCGACCTCGCCAAGGCCCAGCCCTTCGTCGACAAGGCTAATAAGGCCATTGCGTCCATCAAACCCACGGACATCCAGGAGATCAAGGCCAACAAGAACCCCACAGACATTATTAAAATGATTTTTGACTGCATTCTCATCCTCTTCAAGAAACCGTTGGACAAGGTGAAAGCGGAAACGCTGTACGTGAAGAAGGAGGACTTGCCCTTCATCGGCACGTCGTTCAAGTTCTCGGGCCAATCGATGCTCGGCCACGCGGACTTCCTCACGGACTTGCAAGCGTTCGGCGCCGTGGGCAAAGATTTAATGAACGAGGAGACGGTCGAGTTCCTCTTTCCGTACGTCGATCTAGGCACGGAGGAGGGCGGCGAGTACTTCACGCCCAAGAACGCCAAGTCCGCGTCTTCGGCGGCGGAGGGCCTCTGCATCTTCGCGGCGGCCATGAAGGACTACTTCTACGCGTCGCGCATCGTCAAGCCCAAGTTGGAAGCTTTGGCGTTAGCCGAAGCTTCACTCAACGAGGCGGCGGCCATGTTGAATGAGGCCGAGACGAAGCTGGCGGCCGTGCAGGCAAAGCTGGCCGAACTCCAGGCCATGTTCGAGCGCCAGATGGGCGAGAAGAAGATCCTGGAGGACAACGCCAACATGTTGACCAAGAAGATGACCCAGGCCACGGATTTGATCGGCGGTCTCAGTGGCGAGCAGAAGCGCTGGACCGAGGACGCGAACGGTTTTGCCAGTGAGAAGTTACGACTCGTGGGCGACTGCGCGGTGGCCTGTGCTTTTGTGAGTTACTGCGGCCCTTTTAACCAAGAGTACCGGAGTTATTGCATTGAAGATAAATATAGCAACGAGTGCGAGAAGCGCCAGGTTCCGGTCACTCAAAACTTGAACATCATCGAGTTCTTGGCGGACATCGGGACCATCGGCGACTGGAACCAGGAGGGTTTACCCACGGATCCTCTATCTATTCAGAACGGCATCTTAGTCACAAGGTCCAGTCGGTTCCCTTTACTGATCGATCCGCAGGGCCAGGCCGTGGGCTGGATCACGTGCCGGGAAAAGGAGCGCCTACCGGCGGCCTCGCCCACGGTACAATTATCGGACCCCAAACTGAAGGACAAGCTGGAGTTCGCGATGCAGGAGGGCAAAGCGTTCGTGGTGCTCGGCGTGGAGAATGAAATCGACCCCATGCTGGACCCGGTCCTGGAGAAGCAGTACGTCCAGAAGGGCCGGCGCTACATCATCACCATCAGCGACAAGCAGATGGACTACGACATGAACTTCATGGCCTACTTCATCACGCGCCTCCCGAACCCGTCGTTCTCGCCCGAGTTGCAAGCTAAAACAACAGTGGTGGACTTCACGGTCACGCAGAAGGGTCTGGAGGAGCAGTTGTTAGGTAAAGTGATCGGCAAAGAACAGCGCGCTCTGGAGGAGCAGCTCGAATTAGTCTTGCAGGAGGTCAACTCCAACACGAAAGCGTTACTGGCTCTAGACGCCTCTTTGTTAGATCGCCTGACCTCGAACACCGGCAACTTATTAGATGATGAAGAGCTGGTTGATGTGCTAGGGTTCACCAAGGCCAAGGCTGAAGAAGTAAGTCAAAAGCTCATCGCGGCGGACGAGACGAAGATCTCCATCAACGAGAAGCGGGAGCAGTTCCGGCCCGTGGCGACGCGCGGCTCCTGTTTGTACTTTTCTATCGTTGAAGTCTCGGCGGTGAACCCCATGTACCAGACCTCATTAGCCCAGTTTTTGGGGCTGTTCATGTCCAGTATGGACAAGGCGGAACGGGCTTCACTCGCCTCCAAACGGGTGGAGAACATCATCGAGGCCATGACCTACATCACCTACCGCTATATTAATCGCGGACTCTACGAAAAAGACAAGCTCACCTTCATTTTGATCTGCACCATGAAGATCTTGGTCACCGCCGGACTCTTGAAGGGTTCGGACGTCACCTTATTCCTACAAGGCGGCGCGGCCCTGGACATCAGCACGTCGAAGCGGAAGCCCTTCGGTTGGATGACGAACGACGCCTGGCTGTGCATCCTGGCTTTGAGCAACACGCTGAAGTTTTTTGGCAGTATGCCGGCCGACATGGCCGCCAACGAGGCGACCTGGCGACGGTGGTACGAGGACAACGAGCCCGAGCAGCTGGCGATTCCCGATTACGAATCCCGAATAGCGGAGAACACGGAGATCGGGCCCTTCCTGCGCCTCCTCGTGGTACGGATGCTTCGCTCGGACCGGTGCATCATTCAGGCCCGGGACTTCATCAAGTCCACGGCCCAGATGGGCCCCCGGTTCACGGAAGCCGTCACGGACACGATGGACGCCACCTTCGAGGAGATGATCGCGTCCGTGCCGACCATTTTCCTGCTCAGCGCCGGGGTGGATCCCACGGAAGGCGTGGAACTCCTAGCTCGCAAACGCAAACTCCCGCCGCCGGCGGTTATATCTCTGGGCGAAGGGCAGGAGCCCGTGGCCATCAAAGCCGTGATGGGCGCTACCCAGGAGGGCCTGTGGGTCCTCTTGCAGAACTGCGAACTCGCCCTGGAGCTGATGGCGGACATGGAGCTCATGCTCCAGAAAGTGGAGAACATGGACCCGGGCTTCCGGTTGTTCATCACGTGCCTGCCGCACAAGGACTTCCCCCTCGGGTTGTTGCAGATGTGCACCAAGGTCACGAACGAGCCGCCCATGGGTCTGCGGGCCGGTTTGCTGCGGACGTACACCGTGACGGTCGATCA
>Ga0302122_10000432_pt1 | contig 25705 bp, 21 predicted proteins | sample CB21_SCM_MG_FD_203115 | JGI IMG/M metagenome (GOLD analysis project Ga0302122, IMG submission 203115) | Marine microbial communities from Western Arctic Ocean, Canada - CB21_SCM | ecosystem: Environmental > Aquatic > Marine > Oceanic | place: Canada: Western Arctic Ocean | collected 2017-09-28
CCTCGGTGCGGGGGCGGCCGCGACCGCGGAGAGCCTGGGCGCGGCGCTCGGCCGCGCGCGGCAGTCCGGCGACTACTCCATGAAGGACGAGCCCGCTGTGCTCAAGCCGACGAGGGCCACCGTGGCGTTTCGAGACGCCTTGCTGCAGCGCGCGGCGGCGGCGGACCACGCCTTCGCGGCGCACGACGACCTGCTGGCCACGTGGCGCAAGTCGCTCGCGGCGCACGCGAGCCGGACTATTGAAACGCACCTCGCGGCCGTCAAGGTCTCGCGCGCGGGCGCGTTCGTGCTGGCGCGCGACCTCGACGAGGTGCGCAAGGGCGCGGCGCCGCTGGGCTCGAACGAGGCCGACGCGCGCCTCGGCCGGCTGCGCGAGGGCGTGGGCGTCTTCGAGCTGGACGCGGAGCAGCTGGCCTACGTCGTTTTGAAGCCGGGCGGCGCCTTCGCGTCCGTGCCGCGCCCCGAGCTCGTGCGCCGCATCCTGCGGCGCGCGGACGCCTGGACGTTCCGCGGCAAGCGGGCGCGGTGGGTCGAGGAGCTCGTGGCGAGCCTGGAGGCGAGCTAGTTGTGTAATAAATTGTTGAATCACCATGGTTAGCCCCGGCGGCGTTCAAGTTTAGCCCGGCGGCCTTCGTTCAAGTGGGTGCGGGTTTATAAATTGGGTAGCGATGTGCCTTGTGGCCATGTCATGTTGGTACGCATTGTGCTGAGCCTTTGTCTTCCGATTGTAACGAGCAGGCTGAGGTTGTTGGAGGCCAGGGGCGGCTGCCTTGAAACGCCGGCGAACCGCGAAGGCCGGGAGGCAGGCAACTCATCGCAGACGATCGTGCACTGCGGCTGCCGCATTCATGACCGATGTGGGAGAATTGGTCCAGGAGATAAAGTGCCTCCAGGAAGTGCTTGCTGCTACGGAAGCGCTGCTGGCCCCCCAGCCTTTTTTTGGGTTGGCGTGACGGTCCGCGCCGCGAGCATGAACGACGGCCTATCGGAAGGAGAGGAGCTCTGGCACCTCAAGGTCCAGCACGACACGGGCGTCGTCAGTGCCTACAAATTGAAAAAGGCGAAGATCCTGGAGCTGGACCCGCCGCCCGCGGAGGCCGATCCGCCGCCGCCTCCCCGAAAGTTCGAGTTCCGGCCCATTGCGAGGCAGGAACCCTCTAGCTCGACAGCGCCGAAAAGGTAAGCGGCGACGGCGTTGAGTCGACGCGCCCGCCCCCTCCCTTGCGTAATTTCCTCTCCCTGAATCTCCCGGTAGATGCCGTCGGCGTGCAAATACGAAAACCCAAACACAAATTTAATCACAGAGCCATACATACAGGTCAAGGACGAGCACATACAGCCTTTCCGCGAGCGGCACGGCCTCGTCGCGGCCGCCGTCCGCGTTCGTCCGCGAGCCATCCGTCGCTTCGACGCTGCCGGCCGCCTTGTCGGGGCGCGGTGCCGCGGTGAAGATGCGGCCGAGCGACCGGTCGGACCACGCAGAGTCCAATTCGACGCGGAGCTCATCGCTGTCAAGGGTCGCGCGCGCGGCCAGGGCCGCTACGAGCCCGACGAATTCATCGAGGAAGGCGTTGTCGCCCGCCTCTACGACAGCTGACGTGTCTGCGACCCACCGCAGCACGCGCCCGCCCGCTGCCGATCGCTGCGCGCGCAGCAGGCTCGCGAGCCCTCTGAGCACGCGCGCTTTGCTCGGGGCGTGGCGCCATCGCGCTGACGCCGTTGACAGACGCTCGCGCGCGGTGCGCACGGCGGACCAGGTCGTCGGCGGCTCCGGTGCCGATAGCGCGTCGACTCGCGCCGCGAAATCCGCGGCGCGTCTAGCTTGGTGGCCGGCGTGCGCCTCCCGGCGCGCCGCGTCCTTGAGCTGCAGGTATCGATCGCGCGTCGCCGCGTCGGCGCACGCCCGCGCGACGCCCGCGGCGTCACCGTCTGTGCTGAACGTGACGGCGTCGTTTCCGGGGTCGCTTGCTTCGACCGCCTCGATGAGCCGTCGCGCCATTTCGTCGCCGGTGGCGTAGAAGGTGTGGCAGACGCCGAGCCAGGCTCGTTCTTCTTCGGTGGTTGCTACTGATGCCATCCTTATACCGTGCTGCAAACCAGTGGCTTTTGCTGAACGCTGCAAACGCGCCGGCTGGGTGCTGATGCAATATAACGATGCTCCCTGTGAAGCCTACGCACTGACGCTGGCAGTGCCGTCGTCACCAGTGCCCTGATTTCGGGACGGGTTTTAGTGACGGGTTTCACGCAAAATCAGCGCGGCGCGCGGCATCTTCCTTTGAGGTTCGCGCACTCGCAGTAACATCTTGTTTTAAGAGGTCCAGTCCGCCAAGCTCCAGCCCCAACACGCCTCCACAGCGCCCGCACCCGAAGCACGACCGAAAGAAGAAGATGACCCGCGGCTTACTTCTCCTGGCCGCGGCCGTGGCCGGCGAGAACTCCCTCTTCCAGATCACCATCCCCGCCGCCCTGCGGAAGCCGGGCGGGTACCAGCACGTGTCTAGTTTGTTCGGACGGCCGAGCTACGCGTCGACGGCGCAAAGGCTCTACTACAGCAAGAGCACGCTCTGCACCATCGACAAGGAGACGTCGACGTCGAGCCACGATTACCCGACGCCCTTTATCCTGATGGTCGACCGGGGCGACTGCACCTTCGTCACAAAGGCCCGCAACGCCCAACAGATGGGCGCGACTGCGCTGGTCGTGGCAGACACCATGTGCGTCTGCGGTGCGCAATGCTCGCCGCAGAGTGGCTGCCAGTACACGGAGCCCATCTTAGCCGACGACGGGAGCGGGGCGGACATTACTATACCGGCGGTCATGCTGCCGATGCAAGAAGCTGATGTTATTAGAGATTATTTCAAGTGCGGCGAGATTCACGTGCAGGGCCGGCCCGCGACCTGCGCCTGGAGCCCGGTCTACACCCAGGAGGCCGTGGTCCAGGCGTCGCTCGAGTACACGGTCCCCCACCCGGACGACCGCGTCGAGTGGGAGCTCTGGACCACGAGCATCGATGGGGCGTCGTTGGATTTCCTGACGGCGTTCAGGGATACCGTACTCCAATTAGGCACGCACCAGCACTTCGCGCCCATGATGTACACGTACAACGGGTCGCAGTACGGCTGCGACACGAAGCAGAGCGGCGCCGACATGTGCGGGAACCTGTGCACCAACGGCGGCCTGTACTGCGCGCCGGACCCGGACGGGAGCCAGGACGAGGGCATTTCCGGGGCGGACGTCGTGGCGGAGAACCTGCGGAGGGCGTGCTTGTGGGACTTGGTCGGGGGTGACGACGTCGACGACAAGGCGCAAGTGGGCGTCGGGAAGGTGTGGTGGGACTACGTCCAGGAGTTCACGGCCTTGTGCTCGACCGCGGCCGCGTTCATCGACGATAGCTGCCGAGCGAAGGCGATGGCCAACGCCGGGGCGGACAAGGGCGCCGTGGACCGCTGCGTGGCGGGCAGCGGCGGTCTAGAAACGGGCCGCAACGACGTTTTAGATCAAGCGGTGAAAGCCCTGGACCGGGAGAACATCGTCTACGTACCGGAGTGCATCGTGAACGGCGTCGTCCACTATGGAAGTGTGGACCCCCCGACCATCCTCGCCAGCATCTGCCAGGGCTTCCCCCTGGCGGACCGGCCGCCGGTCTGCGACTGCGCCATTGATTCGCGCTACAACGACTGTGTGGCGCGCAACGGCGCGGCGCCGGTGGCCGGTGGCGGGTCTTCATCGAAGGACCCGATCATCGCGCACGACGGCATGCCGTGGTACGGCGTGTTGATGCTCGTGGTGGCGATCGTGGTGGTCATGCTCCTGGCCGGCCTTGCTTACTGGAAGCGCACGCAGCGCCAGATGCGCGACCAAGTGCGGGGCATCCTGGCGGAGTACATGCCCATGGAGGACCTGGGCGAGGCGCTGAACCCCATGAATGAACCCGATAGTTCGCCGGTCTTCTCGGTGAACGCCTGATTGTCCATGTAGTAACTTTCCTTTTCTTACCCGCTAGTCATGTCCATGACCGCGCCCGCGTAGGGGAAGTCCTCGCCGGGCGCGTAGACGCCGGTGTACACTTTGAGCTCTGCGAGCGTGGTCGAGCCGGCGCCGCCCCAGATCGCCCCCTCGCCGCCGTTGTCGTCCTTGCGGAAGTAGGCCCCGAGCCTGTGTGATGGGGGATGAAATCGCGTTGATGGCGCGGGGCGTTCTGAAATTTGATTTCCACACAGACTTCACTTCGAGTACGCGCGCCGCTCGGCGTCGGCTTCGCGCTCGCTGGTTTTCAGATTCACGCAGAGCGCCTCGACGCCAAAGTTGATGCCTCGGTCCGGCGCGTCGGAGGAGATGGAGTTGCAGCCCATGTAGGACTCGGCCCTTATCTTGCGCGCTCCCTTCTCGAGATTGAAGAGAAAGGCCGCGGGCGACGGCCGCGCGTTGCCCATCGACGCCCACCCTTTGGGGTTGTACGCGCCGACCTCGGCGCCGTCCTCCGTCCGACAAAACACCACTGCCGCTCCTTTGCAGTCGACGGCGGCGTGGAATGCCGTCGTCGACCACCCGTGGGCGGCCGCGTCGTACGTGAGCGTGAGCTCCCGGCGCTCGAGCTGCGTGCAGGCGAGGAGCGGCCGGATCCGCGTAATCAACGCGTCGTCGCCGTCGACAGCCTCCGCGCGCGCGTCGAGCGGCGCCGCGTACTGTTCCGGCCACTTCGCTCGCCGGTCCGCCTCGAACTCCTCGTCGCTCATCGGCGTCGGCAGGAACGCGTCGAGCCAGCCGGAGAGCGCGACGCGTGGGAGACGCGGCACCGCGGGCGCCCGCAGCGCTGCCACGGCCGTCAGGCAAAGCAGATGGACGAGCAGCATGGTGTGGTAGGCTGGATTTTGAGCAGACAGTGTGGTATGTTGGAGTTTAAGGCAGCCAGACGATTCTTGCGCACGACGCGGCGTGTGCACGCGTATGTGGCTGTAAGACTAGATGTCTTACGTTCCGAATCGTGTTGTGGGCAGTGTCATAGCCGCTATCCTAGCTTTCAAAGATCTTTGATGAAAAACCCGTCACCAGAAACCCGTACACTTAACAGGGTGCATGCTATTAAGAAAGACGCGGCCCGCGCCCGCAGCCGACGAATCGGCGACGCGCGGTGTCCCCCCCCCGGGCCCAGCCCACTCGTCCTGCACCGTAATAACAACAAAATACGAAACTCACAAAGTTACTAGATCTCCATCTCCCCCGGCTCGTCGTCCCAGCGCGTCGCGTCCGACGGCGTGTCCGGCCGCCAGAAGCTCGTCACGTGCGTCGTGAACTCCTCGTCGTCCAGGTTGAGGACCCGCTGCCAGGCCTCGCGCTCCGCCGCGTCCGTCTCGTAGCTATCCAACTCGGAGTCCTCGCAGAAGGCGTCGTCTAGATACAGATGCGGGTCGACCGGGCACCCGTCCACGTCGTCGCAGGCCGTGAAGATGATGTCGCCAGCCGCCCCGAAGTCGTAGCGGTCCCGCGGCTTCGGGAGGATGCCGTCGTCAAATAAGTGCAAACAGCGACTCTCGAGGTCGTACACGAGGGGCACGCCCGTCGGGATCTCGATGTCCGAGATCACGTCCCTCGGCACATCGACCAGCTCCATCAACAGCCCGCGAATGGCGTTCTCTGACGAACTGATCAGCACCGTCCGGTTCTGCGCGACCGTCTGCGGCAGGATCGTATCTTTATAGTAGGGGATGGTCCGTTGCAGGCAATCCTTTAACGATTCCGTCCGCGGGAACTTCTGGTGCAATTCTAATTTCCCATGCCCCAACGAGCGGATGAAGGATTGCCGCAAACTAATCGGCAAATCGTGCACGTACTTCACATATCTTTCATCGTTGCCCGGGTACTTCGCCGAGAACGGCGAGGCCGGCGGTGGCCGCTCGGCGAAGCCGCGCCGCCACTTGCGGAACTGGGCCTCGCCATGCCGCTGCGCGATCATTTTTTTGGACAAACCGGTCAGGGCGCCGTACATGCGTTCATTCAAGCGCCAGGACTTGTGGATCGTGACAAATAACGAATCCAAGGGTGCCAGCACGAGCCACGCGGTAGTAATAGCCCGCGTGAGCCACGACGTGTACACGGCGTCGATCTCCACGCCGTGCGCGGCCAGGAGAGCGCCCGCTCGCGACGCTTCCGCGCGCCCCTCCGGCGACAGGGGGGCGTCCTCCCAGCCTGTGAACAAGCCGAGCTTGTTGTGCGTCGTCTGGCCGTGCCGTATCAAGATGACCAAAGGCGGCCGTTGTTTGCCCGGCGCGGGCGGCTTGACGCTTCGTCGCCGTCGAGGCCGCTCTCTACTCGCTTGCGGCCCGGCCTGGGGCTGGGTCGGTGCTGCTACCACGACACCACCTCTCGCGTCGGCGTCCGGCACGACACTTGGCACGATTTTGACGGGCGCGTTGATGGTGTTGATGGGCCCCGCCGGTAAGAGGGGCACGGGGTCCACCAGCGGTAGGTTCGTGCCCAACTGGGCGTAGGCCATGACGCGCCGTTCTCGCGCGAGCGTCTCCAGCCCCTGTTCCAAGGTCGAGCTCACGGCGTCCTGGGAGGACGGCGCCCAGCTGGGCGGCTCCAGCAAAGCTTTCCGTTCGAGAGCGATGGCCTCCCGTAACAACCCTCGTTCTTCCAGGAATTCGCCGCTCAGCAACGAGTCGCCCGAGGACGATGTCGTTTTGTCCGCCAGGTCGATCGGGATCAAGGTGCCGCTCTCGTCCCGCTCAAATTCGTACACCAAAGGAATGCCGTTGGGGATGCCCACCTTCTCGATGACCCGGTCGTCTAAGCCGTCAATGGCTTTGACCAGACCTCTCAGTGAATTCCCGTGGGCCACGACCACGACGTCCAACCCATCGTCCAAGTCCTGCAGGATCCGGTCCTGGAAGACGGGCACGACCCGCTCCAGACAATCTTCCAATGATTCGGTGCGCGGCAAGTCACTCGACGCCAGGCCCACGTACTTACGTTCCCGTGTCGCAGAGAGGGCGTGGGCGTCCGGCAGCTCGGGCGGTCTCGTTTGGTACCCGGCGCGGAAGGCTTGCACGACTTGGGGGGACAGGACGTCGACCAAACCTACCTTGGACCGGCCCTGTAAAGCGCCGTAATGCCGCTCGTTCAAGCGCCAGTCCTTCACAACGGGCCGATACGTCTGCCCCAGCTCCGCGAGTAAAATCCAGGCGCTCCGGATGGCCCGTTTTAACACCGACGTGTACACGACGTCGGCTTGCAAGCCCCTTTCCAACATCAATCGCGCCGCGTGCTCGATCTCCGCCTCCCCGATGGGACTGAGGTCCACGTCGACCCAGCCCGTGAAGGTCTTGTTCGCGTTCCACGTCGACTGGCCGTGCCGGATGAGCACCAATTTGCCTGGCGCCTTCCTGCCGCGGCCCCGCCACGCGCGCGCGAGCTGCCGCACGCCTTTGCCCACGAGGCCCCGCTCCCGCCGCAGCGATGACTCCAGCGAGGACGCCTCGGGCGGGATCTCGCACTCGTCCAGGGGGCACCAGACCGTCTCGTCGTCATCGAGGTCGTCGAACTCGATGGACGGGGCCGGGGGCTTCCTCAGGCCTAAGCGGCGCAGCGGGGCGATCTGGAGGGCGCGCGTTGTTGCTGCCGCTAGCAGCAATAGTGTGCTTCTTTTGCGCATGGTGGATCTTTTGAGTCCTGCCCGGACTGAGTCCTGCCCTGACTTGCCGACAGGTGTTGCCGCCGGGGTCGCTTCGCTGCTAGATGCGCTTGCAGAACCAGTCCCCCGCTGCACTGAATGCGAGGCAGCTGCGCGTCAGAGGACAAAAACTGCAATGACAGCTGCGCGAAACCCGTGCAAATTGCGGGTTTTGTATGTGCTTGTACCGTCAGTGCTGTGGTCCTTGCGTACCGGCCCTGTCCCAACTTCGACCCGGACGCCCCCGAGCTTTTCGAGCAGGCGCTCGAGGCGCTCCGTTCTTGAGGTCTCTTTTGTTGAGTAAATGTACACTGTACTGTACTGTACTGTACTGTTAGCTAGCTCCAGAGCCGTGCCAATGGTCACAAACTGGCTACTTAGACGACCACCCGTTCTGCGCCTGCGTCTGCAGCCACGCGTAGTTCGCCGTGCGCGCGGCCTTCTTCCCGCCCCGGTCGTCGTCCTTCCGCCGCGACCGCTCCGCGCGCAGGAACTCGGCGTCCCGCCGCAGTTCCCGCACGGCGCCCCGGTGCTCCTTCCGCACCTGCTTCCGCAGCTTCTTGAGCTCGCCCTTGGGCGTCTTCTCCGTGAGCTTGGCGCTGATGGTCTGGAGCTCGATGCGGCACTCCAACGTCTCCAGCGCGGTGATCACCGCGACGTCCTCTATCGAATCGTCGACGGCCGCGAGCTGCGTAAGGCACGCGTCGAGCGTCCCCAAGAGAGACGGCGCCGCGCCCCGCGCCGCCAAGAGGTCCCGGGCGCTCCGGGCGGCACTCACGAGCGGCGCAACGAGCGCCGGGGCGCAGGCGCGGTTCGCGTCCGAAACGGTAAAGGCGACGGCCTCGCAGGCCAGCGACGCCGCGCTGGCGACCAGGGCGGCGCACCGCGCGGCGGACCCGTCCGTCACCAAGTTCTCGATGCCGACCTGCGGCGGGGCCTTGCCCCGCCACGCGCACGCCGCGTCGAGCCCGCACGTCTCCAGGTCGTCCAAGACCGCCGCCAAGAAGGAAAAGGCCTCGGGCACCCACATGGTCCGGCCCTCCGCATTGATGCCCGCCGTCTCCAGCACCGTGAGGCACCGCAGGAGACCGACCCCGACCTCGCCCGGCGACCCGGGTGTGCGTTCCTCATCCAAAGCGCGCGCCAGCGCCACCGTGGCCCGGAACGCCAGCCGTGGCGGGGCGTCGTCCGCGGCGTACAGTAAAGCGTCCTCCCTACAAATAACGCGCACGGCCAGACACGCCCCGGGCGTCATCGCCTCCTCGATGAGAGCTTCGTCGATGCAGTCCGCGGCGCGCTCCGGGTCCAGCGCCGCGAGGACACCCCCCAAACAATGGGAAAAGGCCTCGACCTCGTTGCTGCCCGCGAGTCCACCACAGAGGTCGTCGCCGGCCTCGCGCAGCGCCGCGATCAAAGCGCGCGCGAAGCCCTCGTACGTGGCCACGTCACCCAATACCGGCGCGTGGCAGCACGCCACTCGCCGGACGACCCGCCCCACGTCATTTTCCGAAACCGCGCCCACATTAGCCACCAACTTCCGCAGCGCCGCGCCGGAGGCCGGGCAAGCGTCGAACACGTAGGGGATGCGCTCGTCGGCCGCCCCGTCCTCCTTCGATTCGGCCTCGTCCTCCGACGACGAGTAGCCCTGCGCGGATGTAACATGAGGCGCGCGTCCACTCTCATGTCATCGTCGCGCGCGTCGGCCGGCGCCTCGGCATATTGGGACCGTGTCTCATCAGAGGAGTCAGCTTGCAGTTAAAAAGCTTGTATATGAAGGTAATCGTCAGGGGCGTGTTTCTGAAATAATAGACGCCGGTGTACATACCTCGGGCTTGATCACGCCGTACCAGGGGTCCGACGGGTCGCGGCTCCAGGGGTCCCGCTTATCTTTTTGTAAAATCTCGGCCTTGCGGCCGGCCACCCTCGACGAGCGCTGGGCCTCCCGGCGCTTCAGAGCGTCCAGCCGCGCCCGCGCCGCCTCCGCCGGCGCGACACTCGGATCGGACGCTACCACGCGCTTCTCAAAGGCGAGGGCCCTTAGATCGCGGTCGTAGTCGTCATCATCGTTATTCCGGTCCGGCTTGCCCTCCCGGAAGGCGAGCGACTTGGCCAATTCCCCGAACGATTCGTCGAGCGCTTCCCGGTCCCGACTCAGCTTCTCGTTCTGCTGCTGCCGCTCCTCCCTATCGACTTTCGTCTGGGCGATCATCTCGCCCATGAAGTCCCGCTTCTCGTAGTCGTCGCCCTGGCCGAAGTGGTTATCCGCGGGTTCCATAGCCCGTCGGTCGTCGCCCTCGTTCCCGAAGAACGCTGCGGAAATGGCCGAGTCCGACAGGGGCTTACCGCCGTGCGTCAGCTCGTCGTCGGGGCCCCGGCGCGACGTGCGCGTCCTTTTGGTCCGTTCCCGCTGGAACCGTAGTAGCATCGCGTCCTCCTCGTCCATGCCCTCGCCCAGCCGATTGTCCTCGAAGACGTTCTCCCGCGTCTCCCGCGCCAGATCCTTCAATAACCCGCGCTTCCGCCGCTCCTCGCCCTTGGCCCGGCTCCGGCCCACATCCCGCACGGCGCCCTTGGCCCTATGGTTCAGCGCGACGGGGCGCTTCCGCTTGTTCCCGACGGCGTCGAAGGGGTTCGCCTTCGCCGACCGCGCCTTGCCGCGCGGCGTGTGCTGCTTCTTCTTGCCCATCGTCTGCTGCACTGCTATGGCGTAGCGAGCGATGCACAATTGCTGGACCGCGTATGTATACGCAAAACGCCTTCGCAGCGACACGTATGCTATCGAGGGTGCTAACAACGATGATGATGAACGTGCGCAGCTCACGCTCGTCTCTGTCTCTGTCGCCAGCTTTTTACGCTTATATTTAAGGAGAGTGCGGGTATTATCCAACGGGTTTTGCCACGGAGATCAAGGGACAACGTCGCTCAATATTCGGGGCCCCACGCCCCGATCCAAAGAAACACGCCTAGGTCACATAGAGCACAGGTCTACACGGGGGAGGGGGGCCACAGATCAACCACACTTGAGGGGCGACGCGGCCGCGAGCTGCAGTAAGACCAGGGCCGGGTCCGCGAGGTCCTGACGCAGCCGGGAGAAGCAACTTGAAGCGTGCGTGCGCACCTGGGCCGCCGTCTTCGTGGGCACGTGCTCCGCCACCGTCTTCCACCTTTTTCCAAACCTATTCACGGCGGCCACGAACTCGTCGTGCTCCGCGTCCGTCCACCGCCTCCCTTTGGTGGGCGGCGCCATGAGCCGTTGCGCCATGAGTTGCGCCGGCGTCGGGTCGCGCGGCCGCTTCCGCGGCACCGACGGTACCGCGGGCGACGGCGGCCTCTCTTTCCGCTTCGCGGCGCGCGGCACGGGCCCATCACCGTCCGGGTACGCGTCGCCGTCCGCGTCGAAGCGCCAGGTTGTGGTGAGGCCCGGGGCGGCGGCCGGCGTCCACTGCGGGCCGTACAGTTGGGCCAGGGGCGCGTACCAGGGCTCGCCGGGCGCTATCGGTTGTATGGGCATCATGTAGAGCGGCGGCGAGAGGGGTCGGGCGTTCACACCCACCGTCGTGGTCATGGCCATGGTCTCGACTGCGGCTTCACCACTCGGAGCTCGGGAGGGGGTGGGCAACACAGGCGCCGACGGTGCTACTTCCGGCCGCAGGTCCCTTGTGGGGGTCGTGGGGCCGCGTCGCAGCTCGCAGCTTGACGAACTCGACGCATGAGCGGCCGTGCGCGCTGCACAAGGAAGTACACTCGGTCTCGCTCAGTTGATCTGTGGTTTGAGTTCGTGTATCCTAGTATCCGCAGGAAAATGCCCTTCGCGGGGCGGCCCGGGAGTCCCCCCTCGAGGCTTGCGGGCGCCCCGGTGGGGCAGCCGACGAGCTTGGTCTGCGTCCGCGACCAAGGGGATGCCCTCTAGTCGGATCCCACGACACCCGGGAGTCTCCAGAGGTTACTTCAGGGGCAATGTATGTACCGTGGTGCGATCTATTGAATTGCTGCCGCACCCAAACAAAACCCGTGAAAAGCTCTCCGCACAAGGACAAAGTCCACCGCTGCGCTCGCTTGGTGCTTTGCGCTTGGTACTAAGCTCAACGCAATCTCTGCGCTCGGCTGCGCGCGCGTGGTGTCGACGGATAATCGCTGCAGATTCAGCAGCATGCGACTCCTCCTCGTCATCGCAGCAGTACAGCATGCGCAGAGCCTGACCATCCAGCGACGGCAGCTTGCGGGCGTCACCGCGGCGGTGGCCGTCGCGGCGGTGAATACGCCAGCACGCGCTGACGATGCGAAGGCGCGCCTCCTCTTGGAAGAGCTGCGCGTCACGGCCGCAGACGCCGCGCGCGTCGACCGGCCGGCCAAGGTTTCGCAGCCGCCCCCGGCGTCGGACGAGGCGGCACCGGCGCGCATGTTGGGGGCCTCGACGCGCATCACGAACAGCGAGGGCTTCGCCTTCGACGCGCCCGAGGGATATGAAGCGAAGCCGAAACCGGTCAAGACGCACGCCGCCGAGGTGCTGTATAAAAACGGCAAGCGGGAGATTGGCGTCGTCGTCGACCGCGTGCGCATCACCGCCCTATCAGAGTTCGGCACGCCGCAGTTCGTGGGAGACAAGGTCGTGGCGGGGGAGCGCGAGCGCGACGGCGTCACGGCCGCCGAGCTTTCCAAAGCGTCCGAGTTCGTCGTGGACGGCCAGGCCTACTACGAGCTCGCCTACTCGAACGAGTCGTCGCGGGGCAACAACAACTTCCTGTCGTGCGTCGCGGTGCGCGGCGGCCGGCTCTACGTCATGACGCTCAAGTCACGCGTCGACGACGCGGGGGCCTTGGCCGAGCTGCGGGGGGTTGCGGGGAGCTTTCGGGTAAGTGGAGTTTAGTACCATACCGTGGCGACGGTGAGCCCTCTTATACGGGGACGGACGCTACGCCTCGGCCGAGACGAGCACGTCGTCGGGCCAGTCGTCCGTGTCGTCGTCCGCGCGGAAGCAGCGCACGACCTCGACCCACTCCGTCTCGCCCTCCTTGATCTTGTAGCTGCCCACGAGGATCTTGGCGCCGTTGGCGTCGGACGCGGCCGCGGCCTTGAGCTTGAGCGCGCCCGACACGCCCGCGGCCTTGAGCTTGAAGGTGAAGTAGCCGTCCGAGGAGACCTTGCCCACCTTGGACTTGGGCTGGAGCTTGGGCGCGTGGGCCTTGCCCTCGTTCGGGCCCGCTTGCGCGTTGATGCCTTTCATGACCACAGAACCGCCCGCGCCTTTGCCATCAGGAGCTTCCAGTAATAACGCGCCCGTGGCGTTCCTATAGTTGGCCGGGGGCGAGGCGCCCTCGTTGAGGGACGCCTCGGGGTCCTCGCCGTTGACCCGCCGGATGTAGTAGCGGCCCACGACGGCCACGAAGGCCTTGTCGGCCTTCAGCTCGTCCTTGCTCACGGATGAGGGCTCGCGCTTCTTGGGCGGGCGCAAATTAGATATAAGTGAAGCTTGCTTCTCGGGGTCGTCGAGCGTGACGTAGGATCTAGAGATGTCGTGCGCGAGGTCCGCCTTCTTGGCGCCCAAATCTAAAACGGCCTGCAGCGTCTCTCCCGCTTTGTAGGACTCGTAGGCGTCGTAGGATTTGGTGTTGGCCCGCTTCGGGTTCTCCTGGGCGCAGGTGCAGTCTTCTTCCAAATAGGGCTCCAGGCACGCCTGGGGCAGCTCCATCTTGATGGGCTTCTCCTTCTTGTCCTTGGGAACGCGGGGCGAGGGCGGCGGCGGCGGCCGCGCCGCATAGGGCATGCCTAGGTGATCGGAAGGCGTCGCCGGCCCGTTGTTCGGGGCCAATCCCAGGGCCTTGGCTTTTGATTGTTGAAATTCTTTATCATCAATAACACCGTCGTCGTGCAACCGCTTGAGCTTCCGTAACGCATCTTCGTCAATGGGGTAGGGCCCGACCAACGTAGTGTCGGAGAGGAAGGGCGTCGGTGAAGGCACTTTTTCGGTCTTCGCTTTCTTCGCCGGGTGCTCCTTCTTCTTCTTGATCTTCCGTTTGACCATGGGGGCCTTGTCCTTCCAGTCCTTCTTGGCGGCCTCGTCCAGCTTGCCCCACATGTCCGCCAAGTTCTTCATTATTGTCTGCGACTTCTCCCGCGGTGCCAGGCCTTCCTCGGCGTTCACAGTGAGCGTGACCGCGGGGCGGTGCTGGTCGCTAAAGTGCAAGTAGCCGCTCTTGCGGGCCATGCGAAAGCCCTCGGGGCACGCCTCCTCCTCCTCGTCCGAACGCATCGCGTCGTCCTCGATTGCCGCCACGTCCATGGCCGTGGTGTCCTCGCGGCTCATCGTCCGCGCGGCGGCTTGTTCACCGCGCGCGTGGGGTGCGCTGGCGTTGAACTGCGCGACGGCGCGTGAAGCGCTGTTTTCACCGCGCGCGTGGGGCGCGCTGGCGTTGAACTGTGCGACGGCGCGTGAAGCGCTGTTTAAGCGCGCGCGCGGTAGATCCTTCTCTTGACAGGATAAGGGATCGCGGCGCGGCGGCTGCTTTTCCAATTACGTCGCAGCAGTACTACAACGACTCGAGCAGTGTGCAGGTCGAGCTCTAGGCCACCATACGGTGCCCGTTCCTGTTTTTGTTGACTGAGCAAAACCCGTACGAGAAACCGCACGCACATAACATATTAATGGAGCCGACAGCCTGGTAGCGCATAGGGAGCCATTCTGCACGTGTTCGGGGCGAGCACGTTTCCCTGTTTCGCATTTCTTTCAGCGGTTTGGCCGGAGGAGCTTCATCGGGCGCAGCACAAGCCCACAGCCCAGGCCTCCCCAGCAGCGCTGCGGCGCCTCACGGCCATCGGGAAAACAGAGCAGCAAACCCAACAGATACGCAATGCTCCGCGAAGTGGTCAACGCCGTCGTCCTGACCTTCGCCGTGAGCGAGTGGCTCTCCGAGCGGCCGGGGCGGGGCGCCGCGACGAAGGCGCTGTGCGCGGGCCTCGGCGCAGCTTTATTGTTTGTGAACTTCGTGGGCGACCACCTGACGGCCCTGCACCCCGCGGCCCACACTTTATTAACCTCGAGGGGCGTGGTCGCCGCGATGGAGGGCGCGGTCATCGCGAGCGGGGCCTACGGCACCGCCCGGGCGACGAACAGACCCGTCTTCTGCGGCGTGCCGTCCTGCAAGAAGGGCCCGCTGCCCCCGGGCGCCTGGATGCGCATGTTTGTCGTCAATGGCCTATTGTGCTACGTCCGTGGCGGGCTCCTGACGTTGATCCACGTGCCCCGTTTCATCGTGGCGGCCCTGGCGTTCCTGGGGGTGCTCTACCTGGATATACGACGCACGGTGGAGGTAGATCCGCCACTATTCTTAAAAGAAGTGGCTAGAAGTTGCGCGTACGTCGCGCCGCTGTACCCGCTCCTCGCCATCCTATGCTCGCTCATTTTTGTGCCCATCATGTCGGTCTTCGACAAGGCCGGCTGGGCGCTGCGGTCGCTCGACGCGCCCATTTTTTACACCGTCTTCTACGGGCCGTTTTCGGCCGTGTACGTCCTGGCGAAGCGCGCGCTACGTGCCGCGCGCTACGGGCTGCCGGTCAGCGTGCCGTGGGTGGCGGCGCGGGAGCACACGCCCTAATTCGAGTCCGACGAGTACGCGTCGGCGTGCGAGTAGCGGCCCCGTGGTCGTCTGCGCCGTCGTCGTGGGGGGGGATAATATGTTGTATGTGTAGATGGCGCGTCCTCTGCTACTGTCCTCTATTACTAGACGCTCCATTTGCTATTTATTCATCTATTACTGCAGCGATGTCCGCACAGTGATGGCCTCGGTCTCGTCTTCTGAGTCCGAATCCGTCACCTGCTTGAGTCCGACCCACTCGTCCTCCATGGAGTCGAACTCGTGCTTCTTCGAGCCCTCGCGCTCGATGCGCTCGCGAGTCACGGGGCTGTACAGGGCCATGGATGCGATACATAGGGACACCGCCGCGGCGAAGAAAGGAGACGCCGCGGCCCAATCTCGTTTGGTCTGGCGCGTCCCGCGCTCCGCGGACGTCTTCAACCCGAGCTAGAGGGAATACCCGAGACCCAAACCCAACGCGGCGGCGACCGCGCCCACGATCTGGATGCCGCCGGACAGCCGCCCCTGCTTCTCCGGCGGCACGACGCCGTTGATGTACAAGTACTGCAGATTCACGGGCGCCGCAATGAACAGGAAGCCCGTCGCCGCGAAGAGGAGCCCGACGTCGTACGCGGCGCCGATCGCGGCGATGCCCACCGCGTGAATCAAAAGCCCGAGCGCCAGGCACTTCGCCGGGCCCACCGCCTTCCGCAACCAGAACCAATACAACACGAAGCCGACCGTGAGGGACGCCACGGACACGGCGTGCAGCTCGAAGTACACGCGGTGCGACAGGTCGAAGCGCCACAAGAGAAAATAGACTAAAACGGGCATGGACGTCGCCAAGCCAAAATAGTTGAAGAAGTAGGACGCCACGCACGCGCGCCGCTCCGCGCGGTGGTCGCAGCCCTCGGGCCCGCCCCACAACGTGTCCCAGATTTCCGCCGGCGAGTGCGAGATGTGCTCCTCGGGCTCCCCCGCGAACTCCAACGTTTCATACAGGATGAACCAGCCAACGACCGCCGCGACCAAGTACACCAATCCGCCGATGGCGGCGGCGGCCTCCAAACTCAAATTGAGGACGATGGCCGTGCCCAGCCCCGCGCCGATCTGCAAACCGCGCGACGTGGGCCTGGCAGTCGAGGTGGGCACGTCGCGCCGCCGACCGCCGCCGCGAGAACGGCAGAATCGCCTTCCGCCCGCTCGCTCGGCGTCGCACATGACGTGCGCGGGCCGCGCAGCGCCGGCGTGAGTGATAAACAACCATACTATTTAGGTCCAAAAACCCGCCCCGCCGCCCCGGAACACGCGCCGACGCGCCATTGAACGCCCCTCTCTCGAGCTCGAACGGACCTCGACGAAGCGAGCGACGCGCGTCCACGCCGTCGCCGCGCGCCGGCTCGTCGCGGCGCCATGCCGCCGCGGCAGAAGAAGAAGCGCCCCGCTGAAGACCAAACCCCTTCCATCATCGACGAGTTGATGCGCTCAAGGACCGATCCGGCGTTCATGGAGAAGCTCAGAGATCGCGACGGCCACGAAATCGCAACATTCCATCCCCTCGGCGCCCAAGCTGTAGCACAGATTTACAAGAGCGCGACCGCTGGCGGCAACAGCGGCGGCAATTCCGTCCTAAACAAGACGACGAACACGTACGTCTGGTTGCAGACCGTAGACGCCTCCTCGCACGTCGACTCAAAATGCGTGGTGTACGCCTTGGAGGAGGGCAAGCACGCGCTGCCCGTCATCAAAAAGTACAGCAGCATCGCGTTCGCGTCCCTCAGGTCGCAGCTGCGCCCCAAAGTGTTAATAGCCGTGTTGATCGGGCGGAGCCAGACGCGCGCTGGCGGCGCGAGACTCGCCATCGTCCAAGCCTGGGCAAAAGCAACGCCCGACGTCGAGGTCCTCGAGGGCCTATTTTATCGTGATGATCCGGTCAACGAGAAGTCGCCGTACGAGGTCGGCCCGCGGCACGCGCATCAATTAGCACGTCCGCCGTTAGTCGATCTAGTTGAGCTCGCGAAGTGCCTCGGCGCGTCGCTCGTCATTTTTGACATCTTCCGCAGGTCGGGCGGGAAGGGCGCCGCCGCTAGAGGCGTGCTCACGACCGCCATTGCGGCGATTCCCGGCGCTGATATTGATGTGCGCTTCGCCGTCGCCGCGCAGTCCGTCAGCGCCACTCTCAAAATAGCTCCAGACTCCAGATTGTTGGCCGATATACGCAGTGCGATGGCCGTCGCGGTGGCGCAGGAGCTCGCCGAAGACGGGCCGACGTTAGGTGCGTCAGGCGCATTGGGCGCCTGTATTTACTTGGTCGATGGGCCGGACGGCGTCGTTATCGTATACGGGGGCTCGCACCAGGCGTACGCCGAACCATGGGCAGAACTCGGCGAGGATCTCATTGCCGCCGTCGACGGGAACGTCGCGTCCGAGGCCGTGTCCCTAGCAGATGAACTAGTGGAGTCTCGTGGATCGGACCACGATTCTAAAGGACGGCACGGCAAATCGCCCCGCAAGCTCCAGGCCATGTATGACCAGTGCAAGGACGCCAAGCAAGGCTATCGCGTGCGGAACTTCATCCGCGCCCTCGCCTTCATCCGGTCGTTCGCCGGCGAGACCAAGGCGGAGTTCTACCAGCGATTGTTGCGGTTAGAGCAGGGATTGCTCGACGTCCTCTTCTGCCTCTTCAGAAGCGCGCAGCGGCGCAGATATACACGGGGTCGCGCGCTGACTCGTTCATGTTCCGTCACGCAGGCGGACAGCTGAAGATTGCAAACGCAGCTGAGCAAGCGTGCGGCACCGGGGGACGACGAAGCCAAATCATCGACGTCGACGGCAAGGAGCGGTCCGAGAACAACACGCTCGCGGTGCTGCGGAAGCGCGCCGCGACGTGGGCAGCCAAGAAGTGCGTCGCCGAGGCCGCGGCCGCGCTCGAGCAGGCCGGCGACGTCGCGCCCCTCCTCGCCGCGGCCCGGCTATATGTGGCCGCGGCGCGGGTCCTCCGGGACGCGACGCCGGAGACGAAGGGTGACGAGCACGTCCGGTTCCGCGTCGCCGCGTGCCACTGGCTCGCGACGCTCGCCTTTGTGGACGCCGTCGGCGACGCGCTCGTCCGCGCTCAAACACTAGTAAAGGCGTCGACGGCCGTCGAGGCCGCGGCTCGGGCCGTCTTCGCAGCCACAGGGGTCGCCGAAGAGCTCGCGGCGCGCCAGGAGCTCAAGGACGCCGAGTGCGTCTGGGACGCCCTGTGCAGCGTCCGGTCCGCTCAGACACCCGCGGCCTGCGCTGCCTTAGCTGCTGCGGAGGCCGTCGTCGCCGCCGAGCCCGAGGAGAAGGCCGCCGCGCGCGCCGTGCGCGATACTAAACCAGCGCAGCGCCCGTGTCCCACTTCTCGCCCCGCTCGCCGTCGTTCAACGACCTGTCGTCACGTCGCAGGCGGCGCAAGTGGAGCGGAGGGACCGCTGCGGCGCGTGCGCGGGCTGCACGGCCGTCGAGTGCGGGACGTGCAAAGAATGTTTGGACAAGCCCAGGCACGGCGGCAAGAACTTGCGGAGGCAAGTTTGCGTGCGGCGGCTGTGCTTAACCTTAAATCCGCTCACGATGACGGGGCCCAAGCCGCAGACCGGGAACTTCAAGGTCATCGCCACGGCCGGCGCCCAGGTCCACAAATCCACAGACGCCGACTCGGAAGTGGTCGGCCACCTCGCACTGGGAGAGGTCCGCTACTTCTTCAGAATCCTTGATAAGCATGCCCAATTCCTTGTGACCAGCAAAGTCGTGGGCAATGTCGCCCTCATCGCGCTCGAACGTATCGATGACGCCCTCGAGGAGAGCGACGACGACGAGCCGCCCGCGGCGACGGACCGGACGCGGGCGTTGGCGGCCCCGATGCCGGCCTTCTTCGCCGACCTCGCGGCAACAGCGCGCCACGCGCCCCTCGGTACGAGCGCGGTCTTCCGGGCGGCGGTGGCCGAGCGCGTCGAGGCGTATCGCCTCTCCAATCACTCCCAGCTGATTGAGAACATATCGGAGCCGGAGGCCCGCTTCGTGACCGATAAGCTCGCGCGGGACTTCAAGAACCTGGCCGTCGCGGAGCTCCTAGGCGCTGCTGTGCCGCTCCTCGGCGCTGCTGCGCCGGCCGCATCGCCGCGCGTCCTCCAGCGCGACGACTTCGGTGCGCGGCTCGAGCGGCTCATGCTGAACGCCGCCGACACCGAGACCCTCTTCGAGGAGGTGTGCATTGCCGTCGAGGTGCGCGAGGCCGCCGCCGCGGCCCAGATGGAGCAATAGATGGCGTCGGCGGCGGCGCCGGGTCCGGGCGTCGACTGGCTTCGCCGTTCGTTAGAATGCGCCGGGGGAGCTTTACCCAAGCTTGGCCAGCTGCGTAAAAAAAACCCGTCTTTGATTTTCGTTATCTTCCTAGTTCTCTATGCTGGGGGGCCTCTCCCCGGCGCATCAATGCCCACGCCTTGAAGCGGCAAGAATTCGACAAAACCCGCGCCCCTCGCTCACACTCGCGACTCGCACAAAAGCCGCCTATAAACGCTGCAGCAAGCCGTAGTTCACCAGTGCAAAGTTCACCCACGAGACAGAGTTCGGTCGCGAAGCAGCTTCTCGTAAATATATTAAAAAACTGCAGCCTGCCGCGCTCGCTGCAAAGCCGTGCTAGCCGTGTTTTGCTCCGCAGCTCGCTGCCGCCTAAACGCGGCCGCTTGCGGTCCCTGCGTTACAAGCTGACCGTTCCACGTTGCCGCCGCGCCTCGCGCGCGCACGGCTGACTGGAAGAGCACTCGCTGGCGGCGCCTTGGCCGCCGCCCGCCCGGGTCGCGAGGCGGAGCGCTGGCCCGCTCGCGGGAGCCTCGCCGCGCCGGCGGCTGGAGCACTTGACCGCATCGGAGAGATCATATATACACAGAGCGCTAAAACGCGCAAAGGAGCACCGAAACTCACCCGCCGGCCCCGCAGGTATCGACGCCGCCGCCAAGATGGGTGGAATCAACAAGCCGCCCGGCCTCGGCAACAAGCTGCGCATGACGCTCGGTCTGCCCATGAGCGCGGTGATGAACTGCGCGGACAACAGCGGCGCGAAGAACCTGTACGTGATCGCGGTGATCAACATCAAGGGGCGCCTGAACAAGCTGCCGAGCGCCGCGCCGGGCGACCTCGTCATGTGCTCCTGCAAGAAGGGCAAGCCGGAGCTGCGGAAGAAGGTCATGCCGGCCGTCGTGATCCGCCAGCGCAAGCCGTGGCGCAGGCCCGAGGGCGTCATCATCTACTTCGAGGACAACGCGGGCGTCGTCGTGAACAACAAGGGCGAGATGAAGGGCTCGGCCATCAACGGGCCCGTCGCCAAGGAGTGCGCGGACCTGTGGCCGCGCATCGCCTCCAACGCGGGGTCGATCCTCTGAGTAAGATAGTTCTAATTTATGCGGTGTCTTTGCGCTTCGCCCCCAAGTGTTCATCCTGCTCTCCTTCGATAGCGCTCTCTACAATTTATTTATTAAAGCACTCACAAACGCCCACCGCGGCCGCGTCACCACGCTATCGGGTCTCTAGGCAGAATCTTTGCCGCGTCACGGCGATACGCCGTGGCGCCGCGCGAAATCGGCGACCGCCCGCAGCGTGCCCGGCGCCGCGGCCTCCACCGGTGGCATCGGAGAAGCCCCGCCGAGCAACGCGCGCGCGTCTTCGGGCCGCCGGAGGATCCGCGGCTGCTTGAACTGCTGCGGCGACCCGGCTTTCGCGCACGCGCGCCGCCGGTAGGCGTCGAATGCCTCCTGCCCGACGGGGATGACGCGCGTCGGCGCGATGCCGGCCTTCGTGCGCCAGGTGTCGAAGACGGGCGACGCTTTCCGCAGGGCGTCGTCCAGCCGCTCGGAGGCGTCCGGGTCGAACGGCATCGCGGCCACGACGTCGTAGCCCGGGGCGGAAGCCTCGTCGTGGCACTCGAACGCGGCGAAGTCGACGTTGCCCAGCGACGCCTCCACGGCGCGCTGCAGGACTTCCTCGCTCGTTTTCTCGCCGCGGCAATTGAGGACCTGGCCCGCGCGGTAGCGGAACCGCACCACGGGCGCGTGGCCTTGGTGATACTTCACGAACTCCACTATGTCTCCCAGTCTGTAGCGACAAAGACCGCCGAGGGTCGTCACAACAAGTTCGTACAACTGGCCCGGCTCGAGCTCGGCTGCGAGCTTTGTTTCATTACTACTATCCAGGGGCAGGAACTCGAAGACCATCGCCCGCGGCACGAGACAATAGGCGCTGTCGCCGTCGTCAGTCGGTTCCAGGCCGACGCCCATGAGCCCCTCGGACGCCGCGAGCACCGTCGAGAGCACCGGCACGCCCCGGCCATTCCCTTCTCTGAGTCTTTGCGCATGCGGTGCGAAGGCTCCAGTTCCGTTGGAGAGCACGAAACGGAGGCGTGGCCACACGCGCTTCGCGAGACCCGGACTTGCGTCGGCCGCGGCCTCCCTTATTTGCGCAGCGCGGGCGGCGTCGGGGCCCCGCAGCGCCGCGTCGAGGGCGTCCGCGAGGTCGTCACCAATTTTCGCCCGGACGGTCGCGTCGAGGGTGCCCACTTCTACGTCCCGCGCGATGCGCTCGTCGCGGAGGAGCCCTAACAATCGCGCCGGTAGCGTGCAGAAATTCGCCTCCAGCATGCCTAGCTTCGCGTCCTTGGCGGCGAAAAGGGCATGCACGTAGAGCGCGGCTTCGTCATCCAAGATCTCGTAGCCCTCCTTCGGCGTGCTGTACAGTACGCGTCGCAGCTTCTCGAAGCTTTTGTCCTGCGGCCCCGACGAGTTCGGTCCGACGCGCAGGCCGTGCTCTATAAAACGCGGCGTCGCCCGGAAGGCCAGTTTGCACGAGTGCTGGAGCCTGCGTGAACGAAGGTTTCCAAGGACCGCGGCGCGTCAATGGCGTCCCCACCATCACGCCATCGCCGCGACAAGTCTAAAGACGTTTCTGACGCAGGAGCACGCTGATCAAGGCAGCCGCGCCGCGCTAAGGTGTCGAACACGACCAGGATACCCCGCACGAAGAACGTCGACGACATTTGTTTCGTCGTCGGCAGGAGCGCGACCCGGCCGGACGTGCCGCTCGTGCACGCGAGCATGGACTCGCCGGCGGCATTCAGGACATTCGTCTCGCCCGCCTCGATGCGCTTCACGTACGGTTCGACGTCCGCGTACGTGGCCAGCGGCATGCGCCGCCGATAGGCCGCGACGACGTCCTCGCTGGTGGCAAGCGCGTCGAAGCCGTGCGCCACGCCGTAGGCCGTTGCCGCGTTCTGGGCAAGCAGGCTCTTGAGCAGAGTCGTCTGCGTCGTCTCCCAGTCCGCGCAATCGCGGTCGTGCAAGTGACGCATGCCGGCGCCAGCAATGCGTAGCACGTCAAACATGACGAATTGCTGCAGCGCCGTCCCAAAGGAGTGCTCGTCCGACCGCTCGCGCTGAGCGAAACGACACGTTTGCACCGAAGCAGCCGCGCCGGCAGCCGCACTGGCTGCGCGTCGCAGCGCTATCATGCTCGCGATGCTGCGCCGCAAGGCGTCATCGCGCACGTATTACCTGATGACGATTTTTTCATGGTGCGGGTATTTTTGCACGGGTTTTCATGCGACTCAAAACTGGTTACAGCAACCATCGGCACAGCTCCTAGAGATAGTTGAGTCATTTGAGCCACCCCATTGTATTGTGTAATTGCTTGGTGTTCACGCCGCTTTTACGCCCCTGGACGCCAACTCCTGGGAGTCCAGAGTCTTTTGACTCTACAGTGCACATAGAGTTACATCATGTGTACGAAGAAAGTCCACCACAGCACGCTCCTCGCCCTACCCAACACGGTGTGGGGCATCGTCGTCGGGCTGGGCGGCAACGCCATTCTGTGGAAAACGGTCGCGACGCATCGGTTCACGCGTAAGGTCCTCGGACGCTCCGGGCAGTGGGCGTTCTTCGGCGTCGGTGGCATTCTTTGGATCATACGTTCCTTGCTGACAGTCGCGAAAGTTGTGACGAACTTTGAGTTTTGTTGTCGTGAGTGGCGGTGCGGGTTGCGCATCTACTTTTTCAACATGATGAACGTCTCGCTCTTCATGTACGCCATCGCCGTGCCGGCGACGCTCCAGGAATCTTGGCGCACCGCGCGGACTGCCGCCTTTTGTGTAGCGTCGCTGATGCAAATCGGATTCAACCTCGACTCCTCGAGGTGTATCACCGGTGGCTGTTCAGCAAGGACGCGTCGTTGGCGGGCGCGGTGCCGCAATATATGCTGTCCACAGTCGGTTGGGCCCTCGGTTGCCTATTGGCGCAGGAACTAGACCTGGACCGTCGGTGGCGAATCGGCGTCACGAAGCTGATGATTGGCTGCGCCTTCGCCTTTTACTTTTTAGCCGCCATCTCGGTCATCCAGGGTTTGGCCGAGAAGCCGCACTTGAAGGGTGAGCCGGTGCTCTTCCTCCTCCTCGCGCCGCCGTCCGTCTCGGCCACATGCTTCGCCAACTTTAACAGCGGAAAGTTCCAGGGGGTCCCCGTGGCCGTGCTCGGGTACTGCCTGATGCTGTTCTTGGTGTTGCTCCTAAGCAGTCCGAAGCTGGCCGGCGAGCCCAAAATCTTGGGCGCGTACTGGGCCTACGTGTTCCCGGTCGCCGCGCTCGGCTCCGCGTGCGTGAACTACGCGGCGTACGAGGATTCGCCCGCGACGAAGGCCGTGGCGTGGGTCGTCTTTGCCATCGCGGAGACGATGCTCGTCGCGGTCTTCGCGTGGGCGACGTACCACCACGTGCGCGTCATGCAGGGCCGCGCCATCTGGCGAGACCCGCTCGCGCCGGCGTACACGCTTGTCGACGAGTCCACGGGCAGGCCGTGTGACGACCGCGAAGCGGAAAGTAGGGCAGTAACTAATCCAGCCTAGTTAGTCTGGTGGGTAGTTTGGTTACAAGGCAACTTAACATCGCTCCCGAAGGGCAGCCAGAGCCGCGCCGAGCCGCTCACGCAGAGATCATTCGTCGCCGCGACCCGCAGCGTCGTCGCGCACGTCGCGAAGGCCCCCCTGCGCGTCGCGCGCACGGCGTCGACGGCGATCTCCGACACGACCTCCGCGTCGACGGGCACGGCCGCGTCGAAGCGCAACGATTGCGTCCGGTAGACGGCGCCCGGGTGGTGGCGCGCGAAGAGGGCCGGGAACGTGGACGCCAGCAACAGGCCGGGCACGATGGGCGCGGCGAACGGCGCGACGGCCTCCCGGTGGATCGCGTTGGCGTCGCCCGTGAGCCGCGCCCACTCAAACAGGTCCTCTTGCGTGAAGACGCGCTTTGACGTGAGGAGGTTGCCCGGCGCGCAGGCCTTCGTCGTCAAGCGTCGGCGTACGCACCGGAGCATCATTTGCGCAGCTTCTTGCCGACGTCGCAGATGGCGGCCACCTGCGCGCCGTCGAGGGGCGGCTCCCGGGCGTCGTTGTTCACGACGGCACTTGCGACGGCCGAATTCGTCGGCGCGCAATTTAGAATCGCGAGGCGCTCGTTCCGCGTGAGGCCGAGGTCGCTCTCCGATAGCGCCTTTGCGGCAATCGCCGCGGCGTCGTACTTTGAACCCGGCAGCGCCTCCAAGGCCTTGAGCGCCCGGTCGGCGGTGGCGTCGGCCTCCCGGAGCTTCCGCGGCCGCGCGCCCTCGCCCTGCAAGCGGGCGGCGCGGTCCTCGAGGATCTGGAGCGCGTCGGCGTTCGTCGCGGACGCCTGGCGGGTGGCGACGATCTTCATGCAACGCGTACGAGTGCGTCGCCTTAGGCCGCGTTTGGCTTAAGGCTAAGGGCACAGTGAGCGCAGTGCTTTTCACAGCCCAAGCGCACGGTGCGCAGCTGGCACAAAAGCGAGGTCGCGCGTAACAAGACGCCGCGATTACAAGTTTTATCTTCAGTGTGACCTGACTTGACAGTGTGAGAGAGCCCGGGTTTTTCGTGCGGGTATTATTTTTAGCAGCGGAGCAGGAGTATCCGACGCCTCGCTCGAGAGGTCGACGGGACGCTTGGAGCGCCAAAAGCCAGGGCGGCCACAGCCGAGTTTGCCTTGGCCCATGTTGCTACAAGTGTTCAAGGCGAGCCTGCGTTATACCCAGCGGCAGCACGTTACACGTTAGGTACGCATATACGTACGCCCACGAGCCCGCGTTCGCCCACGCAAAAGCTTGGCTGGAACGTTAAGCTGCAGAGCTGTTCCCAGTGCCTGCATCTCGCTAACCTGCGCTTGCCCGCAGCAGCGCGTTGTAAGCATGGCCCGCTACGGTCTCCTAGCGACCCTGGTGTTCGCAGCACTCGCATGCCTCGCGCCGGCGGCGGCCAAGGGCAAGGGCGTGCGCCGCAACTCGGCGATGCACGCCAAGAAGAGCAAGAAGGGCCGGCGGCCGCCGCCGCGCAAGAAGAAGCGCAAGGAGTACGACTACGACGACGACGACGAGGACGACTTCGGCGGGGG
>Ga0302122_10000433_pt1 | contig 25705 bp, 11 predicted proteins | sample CB21_SCM_MG_FD_203115 | JGI IMG/M metagenome (GOLD analysis project Ga0302122, IMG submission 203115) | Marine microbial communities from Western Arctic Ocean, Canada - CB21_SCM | ecosystem: Environmental > Aquatic > Marine > Oceanic | place: Canada: Western Arctic Ocean | collected 2017-09-28
GTGGCGTTGGCCCAGACGGACGTGGTCCCGCCGCCGCAAAAGGAGGCGGAGGACGCCGACGCCGCGGCGGGCGACGTGCTGATGCAGCTCGTGAGCACGGGCTCGCTGAACGACGACGAAGCGGACCCGACGCTGCCGCCGCGCTTCGCCCAGGTGCTCGGAGCCGATGGCGTTTTAGACGGAGCTACAAAGCTCGCCACAGAGCCGCCGGTCTACCTGATCACGGACTTCGCGTCTCCAGAAGATGTAAAAGCCATGCTTACTTGGGTCCGGACCGCCCCTTTTGCGCATTCGCGCATCGACGAAGGCGCCGCCTCGTCGCGGTCGAGTGCGCGGACCTCGGCGTCGTGCGCCGTGCCGCGGGACACGCTCCCGGCCTTCGACGCCCTGACGGAGCGGAGTGCGGCGCTTATTGGTGGTAGGTGGAATCAGGTCGAGCCGCTGCAGGTTGTGCGCTACGAGGGCGGCCAGCGCTTCGACGACCACCACGACGCCGGCACGGTGCGGCCCAGTGGCGCGATCCAGGTCGTGCCGCCGCGGCGCGTCGCGACGATGTTGCTCTTCCTGACGTCGATTGACTCTGACGACGACGACGAGGAGCACGTGCCCAACGGCGCGACGGTCTTCCCCCGTTTAGGTATCGCGCAGCGGCCGCGCGCCGGCGCGGCCCTGCTCTGGCCCAACGTGGGCCTGGACGGGCGGCCCGACGCGCGGACGATCCACCGCGGCAACCCCGTCGTGGGGCGCGTCAAGTACGCCGTCAACGTGTGGATCGCAGCCGAGGACCTGGGGGGCGGCGAGTGCGTTTCTAATGAGCTCGAGCAGCTCCGCCGCAAGTACGGCGTGACCGCGCCCGCGCCAAAAAGGCCTTCGCCGCCCCGGCCGCCGCCGCCGCCGCCGCCGTCGTCGTCGTCGTTGTCGTCGTCGTCGAGCAGTGAGAGCGGTGACGACGATACTGTGGCGCCGCCGGTGACGGACTTCGGGGCGCCGGACTAAGCCTGGCGTTTGTTTTTACGGTGCTAGGCCTAGTGGGAAATTAAATGCCGAGCCTGGTAAATTAAAGCGGAATACCCGATAGGCCCACCGGCGGTGCGAGGCCGGTTTGGTAATAACGTAATTACTCTTTTGCGAATAGGGGAAAGGGAGTCTTCGGGAGTCGGCGCTCAACCAGTCCTTCAAGGTCCGCGCTCCCACGTGCGTGATCACGCTCACACAGTGCAGACATGATCGCTGTTGCAGCAGCCGGTGGTGCCCTTCTCGCAGTTTTTGCAGTCGTAGTTGGAGCTGCACGCGTCGCCCTCTTCCGCCGTGCCGTGGCCCTTTTTGCACACCCCCTCGTTGAGAAACTTCTTGGCATCCGTTCCGTGGCAGTCTGTCGACTCGCACTGCTCGTTGCAACGGCAGTGGGTGTGGATGCGCTTGCTGAACGTTTTCGCGGCCGTGTCGCAGTACTTCTGATTCTTGGACTCGTGGGAGGAGGGGGTCGGCGGCGCGGGGGATTTCTGCTTGCAAACGCGCTCTTGCATGTACATGCCCGTGCCGGAGGCGACGGGGCAGTGGTCCGACGCGCACTGCTCGTCCTTCGTGCACTGCTTGCCGTTGGCTAACCCCTGCGAGGTCGGCGTCTTGGGGGAGGGGGTAGAAGAGGAGGGGTCCTTGCAAACGTGCTCCTGCTCGTAGAAGCCCGTGCCCTTCTTGCCGTCGTGGCAGTGGCCCGACTTGCAGTCCGCGTTGACCGCGCACGAGTGGCCGTTGTCGAATTTCTTCGAGGACGGCGTGGAGGGCTCCTCGGACTTGTCCTTGCAAACGGACATGACGCGTTCGTCGCCCTGGGGACCCTTGTGGCAGTCGCCCGACGCGCATTCCACGTCGTGCGAGCAAATGGCGCCGTTGGCCAATTTCTTCTTGTGGTGGAACGCCATGGCCGCCGCCTGGCTCGGCTGGTACGGCGCCACCGCCACCATGGTGAGCGAGCCGATCACGAAAGACACGAAGGCCGCGGCGCCGAGGACCGTCTTCATGTTGAACTTGACCTCGCGGTCGAGGATGGGCTGGTCGACGGTCGCCTCTTGGGGCATGGTCGAGTAGGAGTTCATGGTATGTTAATGGGTGTGGTGTTTTTGCCTGCGAGGACGTGACGTCGAGGGCCGACTCTTGGGCTTTCGAAGGTGGGGTTTCGTGCTCTTTTCTAAGCTCCACACCACACGCATTTGTGGTGTGGCTGGATTGGCTCATGCAAGCGCGGCGGCAAGGGCCGCCGCCGGCCATGGCGCAAAAAGAGTCCGTCTTGCGTCTCGCGGAAGAGAGGCAAATTGCGAGTCGAAAACGAGAGGTGGGGCGCTCCCAGCTCTCGGGGGACATGCCGCGCGGCCTTTGGGCGGGCGCGCTGGGATCTGCGGCGCCCAGGCGCGACCGCAGAGTGGTTTTTCTCAACTCTCGGCGAGATCACTGTTATCTCCGCTACGCGCGCGCCGGATCTCGCGTGTATGTGTTGGCTTATGGGCGTCCTGGCGGGCACTTTGAGAACCCCGCAGGTGTTCGCAAGGACACTGGCGCGTACGGTGAGCCGGTTTTTGCTCTGTCGAAGCAGGAACAGCTTGCAAGATTTTTTTCGGAGCTCTATACGCGCACGATGACTATGCCCCGTGACCATGGATGGATGTTGGCGAGCCGGGATGGATACTAGGTTTCTAGGCAACCTCAAAACGTGCGGGTATATCACGCAGAGCGTCGTCGCACCGCTTGCTAGAAGATGCGCCTCGTGAGAGCATCTCTGCTGGTTGCTGCGGTCAGTGCATTTGCACCTGTCCCTCTCGTAGCTCGGCGCAGCACCCGTCTCCGCGCCGAGGAAGCAAACGTGGGCACCGCCGTGCGCAACCTCGCGCCCTGGCTCGTGTTTGTGCTCGTGGAGCCGGCGCTGCGCATACCTAATTACAAGGAGTGCGTCGCGGACAAGGGCCACGAGGCCTGCGCGAACTTGCTGCCGTTCTTCCAGTGGCTGTACGAGCACGGCGTCGACCTCGCGGCCCTCTGATGGCTCCCGCCGCCCTGATTCGCCTGTGCATCTACATGCCGGGCACCTTTTACGCAAACCCGTTCAAGCCCTTCCTCAACGCCGCGTTCGGGTCGTCGTATGGCATCGCGTACGGTCATTTTCGAAGGGACCACTTGGACCCGCTGAACGTCTGGCTCCACGTGGGCTGCCTCTTCCTACAGGTCGCAGACAACTTCGCAATGCTCGAGTGCGTGGATTCACGCGCCGCGGCGTTTACGGCGGTCGCGTGGGCGGTCGCGTTGGCGTGCACGCCATCGCCCGCGAGCGTGCGCGCCGGCACCGTCGTCTTGTTGGGTCTCGCGCTCTACTCGAGGACGTTCTTCACGGAAAGCTACGCATTACTCATGCTCCTCACGGGCCCGCTCGAGCTGACGTGCTACTGGTTGTACCTGCCGGACCACGGCATAATGCGGCCCGGGCCTGGATGGTTCGCGGCCGCAATCGCCGCGCGGACAGCTCTCTGCCTCGCCCTCCGCTACCGGGCGGGCCTGCTGGGACCGGAACTTGGCGCCGCGGCCGTCCTTGTGGTGCTGGCGGTCGGGTCGCATGTGCGGTCGAAGAACAACCTGCCGCTCGTGTCTCAGTCAGTGTGGATATCGAGCAGTGAGCCGGGTGCACACAAACTCATTTGCCAGCGACGACGCGGCCGTGCTGGTTTAAGTAAGCGGTGAAGAACCAGGACCCCACGCCATCGAGCAGACGTTGCGTTGATGGCGTGGAGGTCGACGCGATAATTCAGCACGGAGCTCCTTGAAATTTGACTTCCGCACAGGTCGTAGTTCGGCTCCGCGCTCTGGGTGCCGGCGTTGCTCCTCGACCAGCCGTGGGTCTACTTCCTGTCCCTGAGCTTCATGGGCGCCGGGCTCCAGGGCGTGGCGCACGAGCTCACGAAGCAAAAGGGGACGCTCAACCAACTGACCGACGCCGGCTACGAACTCGCCCACACCTCGCTATTCCCGGTCCTCACGCTGCAGAGCCTGCACCACTCCCACTTCGGGCCGCACCCGTCGACGGTCCAGGCGCTCGGCGCCCACGGGGACGCGCGCTCCCGGCGGGCCCTCGGGCTGCGCGACTAATCGTCTTTGGTACATTGTCGAGTCGCGGCACAACGCGCGACCCCCCCTCCCAATGCAAGTTCGGATACTAACTACTAGCTAAAAATATGTTGCAGCACTTACGCGGCGCGTCGTGACTAGTCGTCCTGCTGCATCATGATGGCCGTGCCCGTGAGCGTCCACTTGTTCTTCGTGTCCTTCTCCGTCTTGAGGGTCGCCAGGAAGACGTAGGTCGGCCCGCGCATGGTCGTGATGAAGACGGGGCACTCGTAGACGTCGTCGACGTGGCGCAGGTAGCCGACCGCGCTGGGCTCCCAGGACGGCTGCACGAGCACGGCCTTGATGTAGACCACGGGCACGGCCGGCATGAGCTCCTTGAGGCGCGCCTCCATGAGGAGACCGCCCACCTTTGCGCCTCCGAGTTCGTACGGTTCCTCCACTTCATCACCAAAGGGCCATCGAGCACCCTCAATGAACAATCCATGAACATAGGCGCCGTTCTCGGGGAACACGGCGTCCGGCGGCAGCGACTTCTCGTCCTTGTAGACTGTCATGTGCGTCTCCTGGGTCATCTTGTCCAGGGCCTCGCCCGTCGCGCGGCTCGTGACTTGCGTCACGCCCGTCAGGTAGGCCATCGGGTTGAAGAGGCCCGAGAGCCAGACGCTGATGGGCGTCGCGAGCGTTTCCGTCCAAGAAACTAACTGGCCATGGCGCTTCACCATGTCCGCGTATTGCGGGAGCAGGGACTTCTTGGACGGCCAGGAGAACTTCTCCCACACGCATAAAGCATAGGGGTTGCGCCCGGGCCACTGGGAAATGACGAAGGCCGTGCACAAATCCTCGATGGCCTGGGTCATGTTCAATTGGCCGTTTAAGCCCTTCTCGAGATCACTTAGAGATTTGTTGATCACGCCCAACAGCACGTTCATGCGCCGACACTCCTGCAGCGCACAGACGACGTACGGGCCCTCGCTGGGAATTTCCAGTAAGGGCTCGGCCATGCGGTCAATCAAAACCATTTCCAGCGCTTCCGGACACCTATCTCTGAGGTCGGACATGGTCGCCTTGACGACGTCGCCGCCGCCCCCTGCTGCTGCTCCGCCGCCTCCTAACGAGATAATCGTGGTGAACAGGTTGCCCGTAGAAGAGGTCAAGTACCCAATCTCGGCGTTAGGGTGGAGGCCGAACAAGGGCGGGCCCTCCTTGGGCATTTTGGAGCTGATGTACTCGGCGTAGCCCGCGTAGTCCATCGAGGTCGGGTCGGGCGACGGGAAGCCCGGGCCGAGTTCAAGGCCGACCTTCGCTTCGCCCTGCGGCCTTAGCCCCGGGTTCATCAATTCCGCCAAGTAGACGTTGTTCGTCCGCCGGTCCCAGGGGTCCGTGATGTGCCCGCCGTACATGATCTCGCCGAAGATATATCTGAGGTCGGCCCACGGCACGCCCAGGCCGGCGGCGTCCGCCGCGTCGATGTAGGACGTGAGCACGTTGGAGCAAATCACCAAGTCGCCCGTGTTGAAGGAATAGGCTCTAGACCAGCCCTGGGGCCCGAAGCGCCGCCTGCCGACGATGATCGAGTGGAACCAGCACAGCGAGAAGAGGCACGCCTTGAAGTCGTCCGGCTTGGACGAGGCGTCCACCCGGTCCTGGCCGAACTCGGCCCAGGACCGCGTGAGGTTGGACTTGATGTCCGCCGGGGCCTCGTTGGCCACCTTGATGCACGACTGCAGTAGACTTTCGGGCATGTTCGGGCCCGCCAACGCGCCCGGCGCCTCGGCGGAGATGTAACACCTAAAGTCCGCGTGGGCGCCCTCCTGCACGACCTCCAGCAAGCGCTCCAGGGACGGCACCCAGCTGGACATGAGGTGGCAGTTCTGGAGCATGACCCAGCCCCCGTTTTTGGCGTACCGTTCCACGATGGCCTCGGCGGGCTTCTCCTGGCCCTGGCCCATGGAGATGTTGCAGAAGGTGCCTTCCACTTCCGATATCCCTAATTCGATGCCCAGCTCTTCGACCCAGGGCGTGGGATCGACGCCCGGGAACAAGACGAAGAAGGTCGGCGTTTGCGGGCTCGTTTCGGGGTACGTGTCGGCCATCTTGAAGGGCGGCTGCTCCAGGTACTCCTTGCCCATGACGTCCGAGATCCACGACCCGAGCGCGTTGCCGCACCGGTCCGGCCGCAGCGCCCGGAGCAGTATGAGCCGGTCGAAGGGCCCCAGGTTCTTCTGCCAGTCGCCCGGGAACTTGGCCAGCTCCGGCGCGGCGCCGTCGAACCAGCTGAGCCAGTCGTCCGAGTCCGAGTGCATCGCGTCGCCCAAGCCACCAAACTGCTTCAGGCCCTCCAGCGCCTTGACCTTGGGCCAGAGCGCCTCGGGCATCCACTCGTGCAGCGGCCCCATGTTGCCCGGGTCCGGGTGGATCTTGCCCATGAACAGATAGCTCACGTCCTCCGCCGGTAACAAGTCGTTGTCGACCAGGATCCGCGTGGTCATCAACGTGGCCACGGTCAACTTGTCCTTTTCGAAGTTGCCCCGGCGTAGATAGTTGAAGGTGGCCATGGTGATCGATTCGTTCAGCACGATGCACCGCGCGGCCAGCTCCTCGTCGTTCAGTTCCACGACGCGCTGCGGGGGCTGCTCCGCCAGGGGGTTGCCCTCCTCGTCCAGCTCGGGCTCCGGTTTGGTCGTCACAAGATCAATGCCTCGATAAAACACTCTCGTATACGCGGCCAGACTATAGACGTAGTACGAGTGGATCTTCGCCAGGTCGCTCATGAGGAAGAACAGCATGGAACTGCGGTCGGCTACGGACGTGTACTTCTGCGACGTGATCTTGATCTCGGCTTGCGTTTCCTTCGCGACGACCGACTTCTTGCTGATGTCCGTGGAAATGCGCTTCGTCTCCTCCAAGCCTTCGATGAGGTCCACGTCCTCCGTGATATCGCCCTCGGCGTTCGCGAGGCGGTCCAGGATCTCGTCCTCGAGCTCGCCCATCTTGATCTTGAAGCCCGTCTGCATCTTGACCAGCTCCTCGGACAGCTTGGCGAGGTCCTGGCGCTCCTTGCCCAGCACCAGCAAGTTCATCTGATCGGAAAGCCCAGCTTGCGTGACCGTGAAGTTAATTAGGGTGGTCTCCGCCTGGATCTCGGGCGGATAGTGCGGGTTGGCCAGCTTCGTGTGCAAATAGAGTGCAAAGTCCGGGTGGAACTCCACCTCGGAATCGCCCACTTTCACATAGAGCGTCCGGCCCCGTTTAATCGTGGCGCGTTGGATGATGGGCGCTAGGACCGCGTCCAGGGACTCGCCGAGGTTCTCAATGATGATGGTATGCCCACTTTCTAACGCTCGTTCCATCTTGCGCATCATGTCTTTTTGACCTAATCGCACGATCTGGCAGTTCCGGGACGGGTGGCCTTCCTTCGTGCGCAACCAGGAGATGCCCTGGAGCTGCGGGTCGATGATCAGGGGCCACCGCGCGGTGTTCGAGACGATGGACCCGTTCTCCGTGGACACGGGGTCCGCCGGCAGCGTGTCCTGGTTCCACGTCGCGATCTCCGCGTCTGTCGCTAACACAGCGATGGGGTTTAACAGATTCGACATCGGGGGCGGCACGTGGTCGTCCGGGGGCTCGATGCCGTCTCCTAGTCCTCCAAACGTCGTCCACATGTGCTTGAAGAAGCCGCCCATGAGCGTGTCCCGGAACCCCTTCGTGAAGGGCCCGGCGAAGGAGATGAAGGCCGAGGCGAGCAGGACGTCGCCCGTCAGCAAGTTGCGGTCGAGCTCCATCTGGGCCACGCTCTCCTTCCAGCGCTCGTTCTCGGAGGCCAAGGCACTTGTGAGCCGCTGGGCCAGGTCCAGCTTCTGCATGCCCTTGGCCACGGCGGCCTCCGCGGTGGCCTTGTCCCCCATGGCCTCGTTGAGCTCACTGGTCAGGACGGCGAGCTTCTCACTTAGCTCCTTCACCAACTTGTTCACGGCCGCCAGCTTCGTGTTGGCCGCCTCGAGCGTCTCGTTGGCCTCCTTTAACGCTTTTCGTTTGGGCTCGACGGTGACGACGATGTCGTAGTAGATCACGATGTTGATGATGAAGCCCGTGACGCCCGCCGCGGCGGAATTTTTGCCCTTGATGACGTCGACGTCGAAGTGCTCCAAGGCCAGGAGCGGCCGCACCTCCTTCATCTGGACTTTCAGATCGGCGGACGCGTCCACGGCGTCCTTGATGCCCTTGAGGCCCTCGATGTAGCCTTTGACGTCGCCCAGGCACTGCTTCTTGGCGGCGTCCCAACTTCGATCCTTCACTTTGAGCTTCTTGTGCTGGATGTTGGGGTAGATGCCCGCGAGGAGAATCATCGACGCGGCGAACACGTCGTCGACGCCCCCGGGCGGCTTGATCATGCCCTTGCACTCCGTGAGGGACTTGGGGTCCAGGCCGTCCAACGCGGCCATGGCCGCTTCGACCGCGGGCTCGGCCTTGGCCAAGTCCTCCATGGTGGACCGCTGCTTCTCGCCGACGTCCCTTTGGATCACGCTGACCAACGCCGCTTCCTTCTCGGCCGACGCCGTCTCGCCCTCCACGAAGGTCTTCTCCTTGCCGACGACCTCGGCGATGCCCTCGGCCTTGCTCTTCTTGATCTCGGCGTCCTCCAGCGTGATTTTGAGCCCGGCCTCGATGTCCGCGACCGCGTCCGCGGTCTGTTGCATCTTCTCCAGGCCGGCCTTCAAGCGGCCGATGGAGTAGTCCGACGTGTCCCGCTTGTGTTCCAACAGCACCTGGTAGAGCTTGAGCATCTCCAGGAAGGACTTGGGCGTGGAATACACGTGCCGCCGCTCCTCCTGCTGGAACCGTTTCGCCAGGACGTTCGTCTCGATGAAGGAGTAGGGCATGAACTTCTCCACCGCCGATCTTTGCAGGGGCGTGCCCAGGTCCATCTCGCCCAAGAAGCGCTGGCCCACGCTCAATAGGGCGTCCTCGGGCCAGGGCTGGAACCAGTCGATGACCGTCGAATTCACCAGCGCCGGGAACTTCATGGACCTATTTCTGAAATCGTCGCCGACCGGCGAGAAACACAGGACAACATGTAAATTCCGCCGAATCTCCCCGATGTAAAAGTCCCAGCAGTTGGCCCGCGTCGGCTCCACGCCCGTCGCCTTGCACTTGTTCGCCACGGCACCGGTGATGCCGTCCACCTCGTCGATGGCGAACAAGTCGGGGATGTTGCCGGACGCTAACAAGTCATTGATATAAATCAGGAAGCGCTCGTTCGTGATCTGGCTATCCGTCAGCAAGAACATGACGCCCTCCTCCTTCAGCCCGGCCTTGGTGTACATGACCTTCAAGTCTTCTTTCAGATCACTGATCGAGTAGGTGCTGGAGATCACAATTTGAATCACGACGTAGTGGCAGATGAAGGCCGCCAGTCTCGACAGAGATTGCTTGCCCGACCCGCCGACGCCCACGAGCAAAGCGTGGCCGCCTTCGTTCAGCACGATGCGCGAGATGCGCGCGATGTGCTTCATGGCATCTTCGAAAAGCACCAAGTCCATGACCGCGTTGGACTCGTTGTATTGTTCGAGAGCGCCCTCCAAGACCGCGAGCATCTTGTCCACGCCCTGGACTTGGTCGTAGACGTGCTCTTCGATGTCCTCGCAGAAGTGGCAAAAGACTAACGGGTCGGCGTTCTCCTTGGCGTAGAACTTGTCCACGGGGAACTGGGAGAAGATCTTCCGTGCCTGGCCCTGGGCGAGGTCGTTGTATTTTTTCAAATCTTCCGGCGAGACCAGGCGGTCGCCGTAAACTCTCTCGGATTCGTGCAGCCACATGTGCGCGAGTTTCTCGCCCGTGTTGATCTGCTCCGGCCGGCCCATGAGCAACCCCTGGAAGACCGTGGCCAGGTGGCGGATGTTGAACTCGTAGTGGAAGTTCGCGGCCGTTTTCCGGAACTTGCTCATCACTTCCCCGTGCAAGTTCATGGCCCCCTTAATGACCGAATCCTTCAACGCCAGGACCTCCTCGGCGAAGCCGCGCGACAAATGACCATTGAGGAAAGTGTCGTAGATCACGTTCAGCGACGCGCGCTGCGGCATACCGATGGCGAACGTCACGAACCACCTCTGGAGACGAGGGTTGATGAAGAACGACCCGGCCCCGGGGTTCATGCAGGCCACGACCTGGGTCTTGGAGATGCTTTTGACGGGGTTCTGCGCGAGCTTGGTCATGTCGTAGATGTGGCCGTACTCCATCTGCTGGCGCAACAGAGCGATGGCGGACTGGGTCATGTACTTGTCGACCTCCGGCAGGTTCAGGTCGTCCACGAAGTACACTAAATGGGCGATGCCGGGCGGCCCGAAGTTCGTGCCGGTCTTCTTCTCCAAAGGAAGGCACATGGTGGTCCCCAGGACAGCCGACGTCGTGTAGAAGTTGAAGTTGATGGTCGCCGACACGGTGACGGCGGGGTCCATGGCTTTCAACATGCCCATGACCTGCTGCGTCTTGCCGGTGCCTGAAGGGCCGGCGAGCATCACGGGCCGATGGGCCTTGACCAGATCCGTCATCCAGAAGGCCACGCTGCACGTGTCGCTCGTGGGCACCGTGATGGCGCCCATGTTCATGGTGGCCGGGTCGTAGTCGATCGAGTAGAAGTAGGGGCTCTTGCTCCACTGCTCGAACTCGTTCGTCTTGGGGTCCAGGTAGTAGTCGAAGACCGTGGACGCCGCGCCCTTCTTGGGGAACTTGACGTTGGACCACTGGCCCGTCCAGTAGTCGCTCATCAGGGCCCGGAAGTCGATGCCGTCGTCGGAGGACCCGAGGGGGCCGCCCAGGGCCCAGACGCAGCAGTAGTTGAACACCACTTCTAAATTCTCTCTCGTGTCCGTGTTCTTCGGCGTGAGGAGGTTCGTGAGCATGTACAGGAGACTCTGGACCATGTTCATGTCCTCGAGCGGCAGGACCGTCTGGACGTTGAGGAGGAGCCATAACAGACTATCCGCCACGTACTCGTCGAAGAGTTCCTGCAACCACCCCTTAACCTCGTCGGACTCTCCCCGCTTGAGCACAAAGGACTTGATTAACGAGCGCCACTGCGTGCCCTGGTTCGTGGAGATGTAGAGGATGCCGGCCCTCGAGACCGTCGCGGGCGTGGCGTGCTTTAGGTCCCGGATCTCGAACACCATTCGCATGTGCCCCTTCAAAGGAATTCTTTCATTCGACGCGAGAGTCAACATCCGGTTGTCGTCCATGACCGAGTTCATGGACTCGATCCAGTTCGCGTCCAGGTCGCCGTCCAACATGATCCACTTGGGCAGTTCGTCGGGGATGGCTCCAATATTTCTCATGACCGTCGACAGGAGTCCGTCCTTCCACTCACGCGTGGCCATCGAAATGTACCCGTAGAGCTCCTGGGTCTCCACGGCCTTGGGGTTGACGTCCCAGATGCCCGTCTTGAGCTCGGGCCCGATCATCTCGTTCGCTTTGGCCAACGTGCGCCAGCACTCGGACTTGCCGGCGCCCGCCGGACCCATTAGAAAAACACAATGTCTAATGTCCAGCAACTCCTTCATCTGGACGCACTTCAAGCAAAAGGCCTCGTCCGGCTCCAGGCCCAATTCCCGGGCGCCCTTGACCACGTACTCTTCCAGCGTCGGGTCGAGCGACCGGGGCGGGTTCAGCCCCGGGAACAAATCGCCTAATAACCCGAAGAACACGACCTCGTCCTCCTTCACGATCTTGGGGATGTTCGAGTCGCGCAGGGCTCTTAGAAGGACAGACCCTTCGGGCAGGTCCGGGTCCTGGCGCTTCATCGCGCCCGCGATCACGAGCACGGACTTCACAGCTCTTAACCCCCAGTCGTAGTGGAGCTGCTTTGAGAGTAATTCTTTCAGTAAAGAGTACAACCCGTAGAACTTGGACGCGAGCGACTTCGCCTCGACAAAACCCTCCGCCATGAGCATGTTCTCGCAGATGAGGACCAAGTCGGGCACCATGACCGTCATCGGTCTGAATAAAGCCTTCAAACCTTCCGGCAAGGCGGACCGGCCCAGATAGCCGGGGTTCATGGTAATATAAGCGCCGCATGTACTATCAAGGGAGACCTCGTCGCCCTCGACGACGACGCGCGAGGCGCCCGCCTTAATGGCGTCACAGACCGCCTTGAACTGGACCGTGCACACGCTTAGGACCTCGGGGATCAAGCGATTGAACTCGTCGAAGCAGCCCCAGGCGCCGCTACTCCCCAAACCCTTGAAGATGTTCCCCAGACCCTTGTAGTCCATTTCCGGCGAGCAGTTGAAGACGTACACGACCTTGGCCAGGGCGCTGCCGAGGTCCTTCGTGGACTCCGTCTTGCCCGTGCCGGCGGGGCCGGCCGGCGCGCAGCCCATCATGAGAGTTAAGGACTGCGTCGCCGTCACGTAGATGCGATCAGTGAGAGGTGTGATGACTAAACGACCACCATTTCCTAAATACTCGTAGTCGTAGGGCATGATGGCGTCGCAGATGGCGATCTCGGCTCTTTTGCCCCCTAATCCCGTTTCGGGGTTCCCCTGCGGATCTCGTAAGTGCGGATCGCGAGTAGGAAAGCACATCATGCCCGCTGTCGACGGCGTTTCCCGGTACTTGTGTTTCAGTTGCGACGCCCACTGGAACTCGGACGCGTCAGACACCTTCTCCCGGATGAGCTTCTGCACGATGTCGCGGCCGTGCGAGTCCATGGTGATGCAGACCATGACGCGCGTGCGCTCCTCCTTGTCCAAGTCGCCGCCCGTTAGGCGCACCAGATCGCCGAGATCGGAGATCTGCAGCTGGTTGTACTCCACGACCGCGTTCGCGTTGCCCTCCTGCACTTTGAGGAAGGCGTCCTCGGCGCCCTGGACGTAGTTGATCGCTAACGTCAACAAGATGATCTGGGCGGGGTCCGCCGGGCGGCCCTTCTCGCGGAACATGACCCAGTGCTTTCGCTCGATCTGCGCGTATCGTACTAAAGATCTCTTCAAGTTCTCGTACAAAGTGATCTTGATGGCGTCCAGGACCGTCTGCATGTAGATCTCCACCTTGCCGTCCAAAGGCACGGCCGGTTCGAAGGGCACGTACTCCTTGCCGACGCCGGCCACGAAGCCGATGGCGATGGGTCGGTTCGAGGTCGTCCGCTCGTCTTTACTCAGCGTGAGCTCCTTCGTGGACAGGTAGATCTTCGACGTGTGCACGATGATCTTCTCGGGCACGGAGCCGTTACTTAGGATATCCAACAGGTCGGCTTCACTCGTGAAGTAGTAGCGGGGGAACTGCCTCCTTCTGCCGTCGAGGAAGTCCGCCAAAGATTTCTTGCAGAGGTCGAGGCCGGCCAACTCGCCCTCGAGGCGCTCGAGCATGCCGTCGACGTTGCACGCCTCCTTGATGTTCCGCGTATCCCACGACGTGCCCAGAATGTCCTTGACCTCCAGGTCGATGCCCGCGAAGCGCTCCGCGTCCACGGGGAGTTCCCGCTTGACTTCGTCGGAGTGGATGAACAGGGGTTCCAGGTAGCTCCAGGTCCTCTGGATCTCGTTAATGGTCGTAAACACGTCGGCCACGTTCAGAAGAGAAGTGGACCACATGGTCACTTCCTTTTCGAACTGGGCGATGTACCGCGACGCCATCATGCCCTGCACGGTCAGCTGGTCGTTCTCCAGGGCCTCGTAGTCCTCTTCCCCGAACTTTAAAAGCGGCACGTCCGAGCCCTTGTAGAAGTCACAGAGGAACTCGATAGCGACCCAGCGCTCCTGCAAACCGCTCAAATTCACCTCGATCTTCTCCTCCTTGACGGCCTGGTCGCAGATCTCCTCCACGTCAGAATTGAACTCGTGCAAATTCAAACCTAAAATACCGCCTAGCTGCAGGTCCTCATCTTCATGAGGAGGGACAAATTCTTTCCCAGTCGCCTGCCTGAGGAGCTCCCAGTGCCGCGGCCGCATACTGGGACTCCGCAACGCGGCAATTAATGGAATGGTATTAATGAAGTTTTTGATGTTCTTCGAGACGTCCTTGTACAGGCCGGTCATCTTGATGGTCTTCTTCAAGCCGTTGAACTTCTTCAATTGTTGTTTCGCTCCATCTTCAATGTCTTCCATGACGAGTTCGCGCCACAACATGGCTTGGGACGTGCCGATGAAGCCCGCGACGTCCTCGGCCGCCGCCCAGGCTTCCCTTTGATCGGCTATGAGGGAGATCATCGTCTCCAGGACTCCCCGCGCGGCGTCCGTCTTCTCGGGGAACTCGAAGACCGCACACAGGTTCGCGTTGTGCTCCAGCGTTTTCAGTTCCGCAGTGAACTCCTTCTCGTACTTGTCCAGTTGCTTGAGAGCGTCCTCCGCCTGCACCTCACTGGTGAAGCACTTCGCAGCTCTAAAATCCTTCATCATCTTGCGGATCATGATCTCGTACTCGCGCATCGCCGTCATCGTCTTCTCCGCGAAGTGGATCGTGGTGGGCGTGATGGCCTTGACCTTCGGCGCCACACTCTCGAGGACCTCGGTCCAGTCCGCCAGGGCTTTTCCTAATTGGTCGAAGAGCCGGTCCACGGGGTTCTGGCGCGCCTTCAGGTAGTGCAGGCAGGCCCGCGTCGAGTCCATGCGCAGGGCGTACTCGTCCGCCACGCGAGCGATGTCTCGTAAGTGTTCCTTCCCTTCAATCAAAGGCGTCATGTCCTCGTAGTTCTGGGGGTCCAACTTGGCCAGTCCTCGCTTCTTCTTGCCCGCGAAGTCCCGGATGTCCTTGATTTTTTCGACGATATCGGCGATGAGCAAAGGCCCGTCCATGGAGTTGATCTCATCCAAGGCGCGCTGGTCCGGGTCCGCGCCTTCGAGGTACGTGAAATCTTTAGGATGGCCTTCGACATACTGGTACGCCTCCTGCGCCGTGAAGGTGAAGGGCGAGCCGCGAATGGGTCCGGCCGGGCCGTCGAAGGTGCCCATGAACTCCACGTGCACCGTGTACTCGCCCTGGACGCTCGGTTCGAACTCCGCGATGTACGTGCCGTCGCCCTCGTCGCTGAGCATGACCATCACTTTGAGCTCCTCCTCGGCCGTGACCTGCTCCTGGATGGCGTAGCGCGCGTCGTAGCCCTCGGCGGCCTTGGACTCCTCTAGGATGGCGGCCTCGTCCAGTTCCTTGGCGGCGTCGTCCGGGGGCGGCGGCTCAATGCGAATCGAAAACTCGTCCATGCCGCAGGTCCGGTCCGTGCCCGTGAAGTCCTTCGCCTGGATGCAGATCTGGCACTCCGTGCCCGCGAGGACGCCGTTCACCAGGCCGGGGCCGAAGGCCAGGCACTGCCGCGCGTCCGTGACGGAGAAGAAGGACGCGTCCACCTTGGAGTTGGTCAGCGGCTTGGAGCCGATCGCGACGCGGATCTCCACGTCGAGCGGCCCGAAGGTCTCGTAGTTGGGCGTCTCTACTAATAACGTCGCGTCATCGACTACGGTGCCTTTGGTCCCTTCTTCGAAGCCCTTGACGCAGGCGAAGCGCACGGAGACGTCGCCCCGCACCGACATGAAGCCCATGCCCTTGATCTCGCACAGGGTCTTGCCCGTCACCGGGCCGATGGTCGGCGAAATGGAGTCGACCGAGTAGGGGGGCCCCACGACCGCCAACACGTCGCACGTGTGGCAGTCGCCCGGCCAGGCGTGCTGCCAGCCGCCGTAAACCAACAACGTGCCGGCCTCGGCTTCGTAGGTCATCGGGGCGTCGCTCACGGCACCCGGGATCGTCCCCACGGTGTCGGGCCTCTTCCACACGTCCGCCCCGCACTCCAGGACCTGCAGGTCGTTCTGGTAGACCCCGGTCGGCGTGCCGTCCACCAGGTCCCCGCTGTTGCCGCCGAACATAAAAATCTTCCAGAACGGGACCGCGAAGACCGCGACGGCCGCGAAATTCCAGCGCGGCGGCCCGAAGTTCTCCTCGCCGGACGCGGATTCGGGCTGGGACCAGGTTTTTGTCCCAATGTCGAAGACGTGCACGTCGTCGAATTGCCTATTGGCGTTCCAGCCCCCCATTAAATACAAGACGCGGTCCTCCACGCTCAGTAATTGGTGGCCACTCCGGGGATCGGGGGCGTCGCCGGACGTTTCGAGTTCCTGCCAGACGTACGAATCTAGATCGAGGCAGTGCAAATCGCCAAAGTCCTTTCGCGCGAAGCCGCCGCCGCCGTACCCGCCGAACACGTACAACGAATTGTCCACCAAACAGGACGCGTGGGCACCCCGCGGCTTGGGCACGCCCTCCCAGGCCGTTTTTAGCGAAGGGAGTGATGCTCCCGGTACGAGATGGGTCTCGGCGGGCGGCGGCTGGCTCCACGATTCATCCTCCGTGTCGAAGTACCACAGGTCGTTGAAGTACCTTTGGATCTTGTTCGCGCTGAAGCCACCGAAGACCACCATGGTCTTCTTGTCCTTTAACAAGTGGGCGGAGTGGTGCCATCTCGCGGGCGGCGCGTTGTCGGCTTGGATGCGCATCCAGTAGAAGGTCTCCTTGTCACTTAAATCGAGCTTGTAGAGCTCGTTGTTCGGGCCCGGCGGCCGCCTTTTGTCCATGCCGCCGAACATCCAGGCCTCGCTCCCGTTCTGCACCAAGGAATGGGCACTTCTCGGGCTCGGCTTCTCCTCGCCCTCGTGCGGCGCCGCCGCCCAGGTCATGACGGCCTCCTGCTGCATCTTGAATGCTGTTCTTCTACGACTTGGTTTGCTTTGTTTGGGGGCTGCCCTCGCTTCGACGCTCTTTCAGCGCGACGAGCACGAGAGGCTGCCTCTTCCTCGCTGCTCCTTCGCGCGCTGGTCTCTCGCGTCTTGCTGCGAGAGGTACCGGCGCTGCCCGAAGCCTGCTATCGGATAGCTGGTCGCGGCCGCTGCGCTCCTCAGTTTTTTTTGGTTAGTGTATCTTAGTTAAGTTCCCCCGGTTCCAGCTACCTTAGATAGCTACATCGGGCCTCGGTACCGTATGGGCCGGGGTAAGGAGCGCCTCGACGCTCGGACAGTGGTGCGCGGAGGTGCTAAAACCCGTTTCTTCGCTTTAGCGGCGCGGCTTTGCCTCGCGAAACCCCGCCACTACTCAGCGCGGCCGTAAGCTCGGCTGTACGGCTTTACATTTGTCTTCTGTTGCCGCGCCGCCACAGCTTTGCCTGCGCAGCGCAGCCGTAGGTCGCCGACCCTCGTTTGCGGACTTCGCCGCCGCACCGTCACCATGGCGTCCGACGCGTCCTACTCCTACTCGCTGACGACCTTCTCGCGCTCCGGCAAGCTCCTGCAGATCGAGTACGCGCTCACGGCCGTGGGCGAGGGCAAGACGTCCATCGGCATTAAAGCCAAAAACGGCGTCGTCCTCATCACGGACAAAAAGATTCAAAATAAGTTGGTCGACACGGCGCAAGTCAAAAAGCTCGAGAAGGTCAGTCCCAGTGTAGGCTTTGTGTACAGCGGCGTCGGCCCCGACTATAGAGTGTTAGTACAAAAGGCGCGGAAGCAGGCCCAGGCCTACTTCCTCCAGTACCGAGCCTTGAAGCCGGTGAAAGCGCTCGTACAGGACACGGCTTCTGTGATGCAGGAGTACACGCAGAGTGGCGGCGTCCGGCCGTTCGGCATTTCGTTACTAGTGGCGGGCTACGACGACGAGGGCCCCCAGCTCTTCCAGGTGGACCCCAGCGGCGCCTACTACGGCTGGAAGGCGAGCGCCATCGGCAAGAACTTCAAGAACGCGCGGAGCTTCCTCGAGAAGCGGTACAATGACGACGTCGAATTGGACGACGCCATCCACACGGCTTTATTAACGATGCGCGAGGGCTTCGAGGGCGAGATGACGGAGCACACGATCGAGGTGGGCGTCGTGGGCGAGGACCGGGTCTTCCGCGTTTTAACGCCCGCGGAGGTGAAGGACTTCCTGGACGAGTCGACCTAGTGTTTTCGGGCGTAACTACTTTCATTTATTAACTCGGAGCGCTGTTCTTCTTACTCGCCACCAGTAGTGGAAGTGAACGGTGCAGGCATGTGGTAGAGGGACGCGTCCAAGCCATGCCGTGACTTCAAAGCTGTCGAAAGAGTTGTGCAGCAGAGTGGCCGATCGTGGCGTCTCGCTGTGACAGGTTGGAGGTCAAGAATCTGCCTAAAATTAATATCTATCTGTACGGGTTTTATCGCGCGGGTTTTACTGCCCCATCGATTACACGGAGGCTGTGCCATAAGAAAAGGCTGCCCCACTAGCAACATGGTCGACACGGGCCAGAAATTGCCACAGCCCGGCATGTGGGACTTACTGATAAGGAATGTCACGAGGGACGCAGTTCCACTCACCAGTGCCCAGCTTGAGCAGCTGAGGCAAACGAGGACAGAGCTCGGCGCCACGCGGTGGAAACAGCTCTTGGACGTGGCGCGCGACGAAGCGAAACGGCGGAAGCGCCTGGCCGGCTCGCAAACGCCACCGTTGGCGAAGCCGTCGACGCCACGGTCGCGAACGCCGAAGCCACCGCAGCACCGGACGCCGACGCCGTCGGAGCAACCACTGCCGGCACCTGCCGTGGTCGTGCGAGCCGAGCGGGCGGCCTCGCCGTCGGCGGGCGCGGCAGCACGCGTGGGCGCGGCGGCGGCAGCAGCCTCGCAGTCGGCGGGCGCGGCAGCACGCGCGACCGCGGCAGCACGCGCGGGTGAGGCGACGACATCCGCAAGCGCTCCGACCTCGCCCGCAGCAGTAGCAGCAGCCTCAGCCAGAAAACGCCAGCTCGCCGACGCGCGCGCGGTCGCGGCCTGCGCCTCGGCGGCCCGCAAGCGCGCAATACAGGACGCGTGCGCGAGCCGCCGCGCGATACAGGCGCTTGAGGCCGCGCTCGGAAAACGCGACGCGGAGCTGAGGGAAGCCCGGGCGGTGGCGAAGGCGGCGGCGGCCGGATGCGATGCCTTGCGGGAGCGCGTCAACGCGTCGAACGCCGGCGCGGCGCTCCACGAGTACGCCTGTGCAGCTCTCAGGCACCTCGACTCGGCGCGGGGGGCGGCCCTTCTCGCGGCAGCGGTGGTCGTTGATTCGGCAATGACGGAGGGCTGCCCCGCACCTGCGAAATTAGCCCTGGCCGCGGCCGAGGACCACCTGCGCGCGTTCGCGAGCGCCGCGCTCACCGTGTCGGAGAAATTCGGCGCGGGCGCCGCGCCGCCGACGCGTGCAACTGCGAGCGTCGGCTCTCTCGACGCGGCCGCCGACGCGCAACACTTCGCGGAGCTCGCGGAGCACCTCGACCGCGCAGCTGGCCACGTTCCTGCGGCGGCGGCGAGGGCGTGGGCCGTGCCTACTCCTACGCGCGAGGGGCCGAAGGGGGCTTGGCGTTAAGTCCGTGTATTAAGTTACGCGCGCCCCGACGACGACGTTTCGCGGGCGCGGAGTGCCGCTCGCGACTCCCGTAACGCGACCTAAATCCCCTCTACGGCCGGGTGGGAATTCCCAAGAACGCGCCGCGCGTCCCGAGCAAAATGATCGAGCGTCGCCACACTCTCGGGGAGGTCGTCAAGTGTGGCGCCGGGGTCATCGTAGAGCGCCATCGCGTAACTCTTCTTAACGTCGAGTGTGAAGGCATCACAGCTCCCGAAAACGCGTCGCGCCACGAGCATCGTTTTGCGCAGCAGTGACTTGGCTTCTTCGAAGCGCTTTGCTTTAAGAAGAGAAGCCGCGTAGTTGTTGGCTGCTATGAGGGTGTTCATATGTTCTTGGCCGAAGCACTTCATGTATCCGGAGTATACGTCTCGCCGTATCCGTAGGCCCTCTTCAAGCCGTCCTAGCATTTCATACGTGTTCGCCAGATTGCCCTGCGTGATGAGCATGTCGTATTCTGATGCGCCAAGGCGCCGCTCCATAGACAATGCAGCCTCTCTGACGGACAACGCGTCCTCAAAATGACATGCTGCGCTTAAACCGTTCCCAAGCTGGTTTATCGCATAGCGCCGACACACATCCTCCTCCGGCCGATCCAAGTACGTCTTCCAGCACGCCCACCCGAGTGTGCACCGCACGACGCCATGGTATTGCTGCTCGCACAGACTGCAAAAATACCACCGCCTCCACCTCGCCTGCTGCACATTGTTATCCAAATTATCCTCCTCGGCCTCCTCATACAAAAGCTTCGCCTGCTCCGCCAAGCAAGACACGTGCGCGACGCCCAGTTCTGGAGAAGCGACGCCGTCACGATCTCCACAGGCGCATCCTCGCACGAGGCCTTCCCCCTTGCGCGGATGCACGGCCTCGAGACAGATGTAACATTTCTGCCCCTTCGTGTCCTCGACGCACTTCTCGACCGCGACCGCGACCGCCTCCTTACATTTCTTGTCCGCGTGGTATTGTTCCGCGTTGCCGCCGCGGTGAATTTTCTTGCAGATCTGCTTGTGCCCGCGGTGCCAGTGGTCGTGTTGGCACGTCGAATTGCAGTACCTTGTTTTGCACCTCACACACCGCGGGGCGTCGTGGGCCAGTGGCGCGGCGCAGGCCGCGCAGTTTGTGGGAATCATAGTTTTGCTCTGAATGGCTTGAGAGGCGCGGCGTACGTGCGGCGTGCGTGCGTCGTCAGCCCCTGGGCAAAACGGGTTTTCAAAGATGTGATTTGCGTTTCAGTCACTCACGGCCACAACTCGCTCACCCATCGGTTCGCGTGCGCTCTTGATGCGTCAATACGTAGAGTGAAGGGCGCTTCGCATTCCGAGGCGTTGGCTAATCAATAGAACTTATAGAAGCCTTTTGTTTGGTCAAGCCAAAAGAGACTGGATTGACCAATGTCGAGCCGCGGAGACGTCGAGTCGTCGCGCCTCGTGACGCTGCGGCCGCGACGGCTCCCGCTGACGAACATTGCCTTCCTCGTGGCGCCCGGCGCCCTCGTCCAAGGCCTCGTCGCCGTCGTCCAGGCCGTGACGTTTGGTTCCCTCTTGCTACCCGGAGACGATATCACCGGCATCATGGCGTGGATGCTTAGCGTGGTCGCGGGCCAAGCGGCCGCCGCGGCCGTGTCGCGGCTCCCGTGCGCCGTCGCGGGCGGCGCGATCGAGCTCTTACCGATCTACGCCCACCTCACGTACGCCGTCAGAGACCGCATCCCCGACGACCACGCGGCCGCGACGGCCACGGCGCTCGCTGGGTGTGCCTTGCTTTCGCTCGCGCTGGGAGGATGGTACTTTTTTGTGGATCGCGTCGGCGGCAGTCAAGCCCTGCGTTTCTTCCCCGTCTCGGCATTGACGGGCTTTTTGGCGGGAGTAGGCGTCTTCTTAGCCCTCGAAGCCCACGGCAATGTGTCTGACGCGGTCCAGTTCTGCGTCGCGCTCACTTTAGCTATTACTTTGACGGTCGGCGAGACGTACACGGGATCGACATGGTATGTCCTCGGAGTGCTCGTGGCCGCCGTGGTCGCGGTGGGCGCCGTCGGCCTGGGCGAGGACTGGTACTACGCGCTGCCGAACGGCAAGCTCTCCGTGCTCACGTACTGGCAACGCCCGGATTCACCGTTGCACGCGCGCTGAGGCGTGCCCCTGACGACGTCGCACCTCTACGTGGCCATTCTCTCAGCTATTTTCGTGCACCAGCTCTCGACGTGTATGGACCTCGTGAATGTTGCGGGCGCCGGCGCGAAGACGTCAGACGGCGATGGGGACCTCGTCAAGTCGGAACTACGGACCTTCGCCGCGGAGAATCTTGCCGCAGGCCTCTGCGGCGCCCCCCCGAACTACATGTCCTTCTCGGCATTCTTCTCGCAAACGCGTGCGGCCCGATCCTTCCCGAAGCGCGGCGTCCCACCAAACGCGGCGCCGATCTCCGTGCTCGTCGCGGTCGTCCTGGGCGCCATGGCGCTCCCCTTCGTCGCGAGGCGCGCGCCGCGGTGCGTCGTGGCGGCCTATCTTCTATGGCTCGCCTGGCTTTTCATCGAGGAGTCGCTGGTGGCAGCCCTTCGAAACAGGCCTCATCCTTTGGATCTGCTCGTGATTCTAGTTGTGCCGATTCTAACGCTCACATGCGGCTTCGTCGTGGCCCTCGCACTAGGTATCGTGCTGTCGTCGCTCGGACTCGTCATCAGGTTAGGCGCGACGCCCGCGGCGCGGGCGGTGCACGTAGTACTTACCGGCGCCGACATAACGTCGAACTTGCACCGCGAACCAGAGGCCGCGACCCGCCTATCGGAGACATCTGATAGACGTCTGCTCGTGAGCCTGCAAGGCTTACTGAGCTTTGCGACGACGCCGGGCTTAATTGATGACGTTTCGAGCGCGCTCGGGCGGAATCGTTTGGCCGACGCTGACGACGTCGAAATAGCGATGGGGCGTATGGCCTGCACTTCTGGCGCGAAAGTGATCGTCGTCCTGGACTTTGCGCGAGTGTCAGATGTGGACGCATCGGCCACGCGGGGCTTGCTGGCGCTCAAGCGTATTGCTCATGACGATCACGACGCGGTCTTACTCGTAGCTGCCTTACCCGCCGCGTGCGAGCAGGTTCTGGCGCGGGCTGGCTTCTTCGAGGCTGAAGACGACTTGAAGGCCGTTATCCGAGCCTTCGAGTACGTCTACGGTGCGTTGGAGTACGCCGAGTCGCTTCACCTCCGGGGCGCCTGCCTGCCGGTACCATCGTCCGAGCCGGCGGCGATGCTCCGACGAACCTTTGCCAGTGCCCCCGACGGCTGGTTCTACTGCATCGAATCAGCGTTCGAGGTCGTCGACGTCGAGGCGGGCGAGACCATCTGGAGCGCGGGCGATCCCGCGTCTGGTATATGCCTGGTCGTTTCGGGGCGGCTCTGGACGCAAATACGGTCGCGACCGTCCGTCGTGTTCGCGGGTATTCATGATAGAGAAGTGGAGCCCTCGGGGCCCGGCAGCCTCCACGGTTATCTGTCTGCTTTCACCGGTCACTCGCACCACCTCACGTTTACTGCCCTCACGAATGCCAAGCTATTCGTGCTCTCGAAGGCGCGGCTCGACGCCTTGCCGGCGACGGCCATGCTCGCGGTGGCGCGCGTCGTGATGGCGCGGTCGTCGCACGAGTACCGGCACCACACGGCGGTCGTGGCGAATCTGATGCAGTAAGTGTTACGTCGTACGTAGTTGACCTCCTATCTGGGAGTGGCGTATAACATATCCCGCCGGTGGGATATGTTATGCGACACGTCGATCAAGTACACGATCGTGCGCTAAGTTTGTTGTTTTCAAGTTTACTTCCACGGCGACTCTTCCCCTTCTTTCTTCCGCCCGGAGGCTTCGCCGTCGCTTGCGCGGACGCGAAGTGCCGGGCGGCCTCGTCCGAGTCCGAATCGTCGCCGAGGTCCGGCCGCGTCCCCTCGAGGACGTGTCGCCGGACGCGGACCCGGGCCTCAGCGATGATTCGGCGCGCCATGCCCTCGTCCCCGCCGCAGTTCCCCGTCCAGCGCTCGAGGTCGTAATCGTCGAATTCCGGGTCGTCACGGTTGCGAGAGGCCCAGCTTATCAGCTCGAGGCGGGAAATCATGACTTTCTCGAAGATTAATGCCGCCGAGCCGTCCTCGGTGTCGGGGCAGCCCTTCGACCGCGCGAACGCCTCGGTCTCCGCCGAATAGCGCGGCGGCGGCATGCGCGCGCCAGACGCGGCGAGCGCGCCGCGGACCTGCGGGTCCGTCTCCGCCTCGCGCGAGAGCTGGTCGACGACGGGGGTCTCGTCCATGCCGCTCATGGCGGCTTGGACGTCCGCGACCGAGAAGGATCCCGTCGCCCGCGCGTCCTTGCACGCCTCCGGGTCCACGCCGTACTCGCCGCGCAGCTGCTTGCGGAGCTGCCGCCGCATCGCCGGCTGCTGGACGGTTCCGCACAGCTGGTCGTACATCATCCACAGCGACCGTCGACAACCACCCGCCGCCTTGATGCGCAGCGTTTTGAAAAAAACTGCGCCCATGGGGTTGGCGAAGTCGATGGCCATGTACTTTTCGTCGTCGGCGTCCAGCATGTAGTCGCCGCCGTGTTCGCGCAGCAGCTTGTCCTGTTTCGCAAGGAGGGGGCTCGGCCCGGTGCGCGCCCTGGCGGTGGCCGTCGCGGCCGCCGCCCCGCCGCCGTCCTTCGGGCGGCAGAGCTGCTTGTGGCTCTGCTTCCAGTGACTGCTCTGGCACTCGCGCGAGCAGTACTGCACCATCCCGCAGCGGTTGCACTTGAAGGGCGCGGCCTTGGAGCAATTCGGCCCGTCGCAGATCCGCCGGCGCGTCTCTTTGTCCCGGGCGTCGAACTCCGAGGCCTCCCGCCGTATTGTCGCGTATCTTTCCAGCATGCTTCGGTCGGTCGGCGCGGCAAGAAGGTCGCGGAGCTGGTCGTAAACGTCGGGAGCGAGGGTAGAGCGCGCTCGTTCGAGCGCACCAGCGAAGAATTCGCAGTGCCGCGCCGGGACGAAGCTCTGCGACACGACATCCCTCTCGCATTCTAGATGGCAGTCCACGTCGACGGCGAACAGCAAGAATTCGGCCATTGCATGCGGCGGAAAAGCGTTGGGCCGCCCCGTGCTCTCGTCGAAGTGCCGCAGGCACTCGACGCAGTCGTCCCAGAGCGCCTCGTGGCCGTCGGCGCCCAGGAAGTCCTCGATGGCGGCGCGCGGCTTCTTGAGGAATTCCGCACTCTGGCGCAGCAGGCCCACGCAGGAAATGATAAACGCCGCGCAACGGTCCTGCGGCGCGCGCAGCGCGTCGCGGCACCAGCGGAGGAGCCGCCCGTTCGTCGCTATGCGTTTGCACGGCACATGAAGGGGAAAGTTCTCGGCGTCCCGCCCGCCCGCCTCGCAGCGCGCGCCGCGCGTGAGCAGCGCGTACTCAATGGCGTACAGCAGCACCGCGCGACCGTCATCAGCGGTAGAGGGGCCGTCGAGGACGTCGTCGAAGATCCGCGCCCAGTTTTGGAGTATTTCGACGTAGAGCGACTTGAGGGCGATGAGGTCCTCGTTCGAGGCGTCGCGCGGCGACGGCACGCGGAATGGCAACCACGCAGAATAATTGGTCGTGACGTCCAGCACCCGGCGCTCGTCCGCGATGCGGCACCGCGCGAAGAGGTCGTCGGCTCGCAGCTCGTGGAGCCAGGGCAGGTCGGCCTGTCTGTGGTCTGCCGTTCTGAAGTCTATCGACGCCATTGCTGCTCGGCGCTCTTACATGATAAGTTAGCAGCTCAGAAAAATTAAAATAGTAGATACTAGCCCAAGTTTCGGCCCGGGGCGAGCTCGAGCCATCTCGAGCCCGGGTGAAAAAACCCGTTTTGCGGAGTGGTCGGGTTTTGTGTGGTTGCGCGTTGGTGCAGCAGCCTGCGTGCTCCACTCAGCAGTGCTCAGCGAGTTTCGTACTTGCCGACAAAGCATGGCTCGCCTCTGCTGCGCAGCCTTACTGCTCGCGAGCGCCCTGGCCCAGCCACAGGACGAGCCCGACGCCATAGTCGATTTCCAGGTGCAGCTCCAGCCCGGTGCCACAGTCGAGACGGTCTCCGTCGTCGTGCACCGCCGCTGGGCGCCGCGGGGCGCGGCGCGCTTCCTGAAATTGGTGGACGACGGCCACTTTGATGGATGCAGCTTCTTCCGCGTGATCAACAAGTTCATGGCGCAGTTCGGCATTTCTGGCGACCCAGAGCAGCAAGCCAAG
>Ga0302122_10000434_pt1 | contig 25704 bp, 23 predicted proteins | sample CB21_SCM_MG_FD_203115 | JGI IMG/M metagenome (GOLD analysis project Ga0302122, IMG submission 203115) | Marine microbial communities from Western Arctic Ocean, Canada - CB21_SCM | ecosystem: Environmental > Aquatic > Marine > Oceanic | place: Canada: Western Arctic Ocean | collected 2017-09-28
TTTGGTAACAGAATGTTGTGTTCTTTCAACGCTTTTTGCCAAGGTTCATAACGCGTCAAACGAGAAACGTCATCACCGATGTGAGCGGGTTGAATGTTTGCAACCATCGTCTGATTCAGCAACAATACAAGTCCTTGAGAAGAGGAAGAAAGCGGTTTGACTGTTTTAATTTCAATATCCCAATCACCCCACACAGTTCCTTCTTCAGGAACTGTTTTCCAACCCTCAGGGGTAAGGAAAGATTCGAAATCCCACAGAACGGTTCGACCGTATGAAGTGCGAAGGAGGCCGTCTTTCTGCGCAACTTCTAGCGACGAAAGAGCGATGCCTTTTGGCCACCATTCAGGTTCGTCCATGGTTCTCCGAGGGTGCCGAGGTTCTCAAGTCTCGCCCCAAACTAGGAGTCTATACGAGGGATGACATCATACCTCATGGATGTCACGCCAACATAGAGGCGGAATCGATGGGTATCTCGGAACGGATGGGTGATGTACTTGGCCAAGCGGTCGAGGCCAAACTACTCCGTGAAGTCAAAGAACACTCAATAAAAGTTCAACATCTTGCCATTATCATGGATGGAAACCGTCGATTTGCTTGGAAGAGTAACATCGCCACGGGCCTTGGTCATCGAATTGGTAAAGAAAAACTCGAACGGGTGCTGGATTGGACACTTGAAATTGGCATCCCGTGGTTGACAGTCTATGCCCTCTCAACCGAGAACCTCAACCGTCCAAAGAAGGAACTCAAAACACTGTTCAAGTTGTACGACGAAGGTTTGCGAGATATTGCTGATGATGAACGAATCCATAAAAACAAAGTCAAGGTACAAATCATTGGACGACGAGAGTTGCTCCCAGCACATGTCAATGATGCCATCGATTATGCTGAACAAAGGACTGCTGATTACGACCAATTCGTATTCACTGTATGTCTTGCTTATGGCAGTCGGGAAGAGATGGTCGATGCCATTCGTTCGATCGCTGAAGAACATGCTGCGGGTGATTTGAAACTTGAAAATATCGATGAAAAAGCCGTCTCTAAGCGCTTGTATACAGGTGATATGCCTGACCCTGATTTGGTTATTCGCACCAGTGGAGAAGAACGAATTTCGAACTTTTTATTATGGCAAATGGCTTATTCAGAACTCTATTTTTCCGATGTGTTTTGGCCTTCGTTCCAAAAGAAGGAATTACTCAAAGCGATTCGGACATTCCAAAACCGCCGCAGACGTTACGGAGAGTGAGCGCGTGGCGGTTTGTGATGAGTGCAACGGTTGGCTCAACCCAGCATTAGCTGCTGATTCTATCGTTCGTCGCGGTGATGAGGTATTGTTAATTCAGCGTAAATTCCCTCCAATGGCTGGAGCATGGGCGTTCCCTGGTGGCTTTGTTGAGCAAGGTGAAGACCCAATGCATGCCGCTATTCGTGAATTGAAAGAGGAAACAGGTTTGAACGGTGAAGCACCAAAACTCGTGATGGTTATGGGCGAGCCTCAACGGGACCCCCGCAAACACATTGTCAGTGTTGTCTACGAAGTTAACGTCAGTGAAGAGCAACAGCCGATTGCTGGAGATGATGCCGCAGATGCCCGTTTCTGGCCCATTGATACGCTTCTTTCAGGCGAAGTTGAATTTGCTGGAGACCACTTCACTATTTTGCAAAACTGGCTCAATCAATGAGTTCCATGCCCAAGAGGGTTGCTAAATCGTTGCGAGTATTTGGCCATGCTTCAGGCTCAAGCATCTCTGTCAAATGTATGCCTGTAAGGAATTGGGCTTGCAGATCTTTCCATTCGTCTCCCTCACAATTTGAATTCCATCGAAACAGTGGATGACCTTCCGATTCGAGGCGGTCAAGAAAACCTCGTTGAGCCTTACTGATGAGAAGGGTTGGCGTTCCAAGTAAAGCCGCTTCACTGGCGAGTGTTACCGATTGCGTGATGACGCAGTCATGGGCTGCAAGTTCTCTATCAAGCGCCCATGCATCACCGGTATAGGCATCTTCATCGGCCAAGGTTATCGACAATCCGTCGAAGACCTCGTCTGGAATTTCAATCAGTTCTTCATCATCGTGAATTCCACCACCAATCAAGCGACGAACAAGAACTCGAGGTGGATTACTGACAACTGAAGGACGAATGCTTGGGCGTAAATGCACATGTCCGTGCAAGCCATCCAAACGATGAATCCGAACGTCATCGAGTTGTTCTAAGAATCCATCATCAAGGTCACTGCGCCAATGCGTTGGAAGAACGGCATCTGTGGCTGCTTTTCGAGCAAGGCCATGCGCAATGTGATTGACTTCGGTATCCGAGATGTACCAGCGTTCAACAATGGAGGAAAGACGACGCCCAAGGAAAGGAGAGCGCCAAGCCTTCAGTTCCAATGGGGCACCGATGGAAACAATCCGTTCGATAGGTTTTCCTTGCTGATTACATTGGCGTAAGAATCGATGACTTGAACGCCATCGCATCAATGCTTTTTTTCTTCGATTGTCACCGACTGGGCGTTCAACCCAATGCGTTTGACGGCGTGGAAGGTGGCCATCTCCAACTTTGAGAAGGTTCTCAACTTCCTTTCGTTGAGTTGCAATGACCACATCGTCACTTTGACCTGCTCGTAAAAATGGTGCAAGCAAGCGCACATGCGCCGGATGGTCGAAAACCCAACAGGTGCGCATGGCCTTGCCTGTAATCAACTCACCCTCAATGCATCGCTTTGTTGCGAGAAGTTAAGACGGCGAACCTCAAGGAGTCATCATGGAGAAAGAAAGCATCGAATTGCCAGGCGCCAGCAAGTATGGACCGTATTCAGCGGGTGTCAAAGCCAATGGAATGATTTGGTTGTCGGGTCAAATTGCCGTTGAAGCGGGCGATGATGTACAAGCACAAACGCAAGGTGCATTGGATAAAATCGATGCGCTACTTGCAACAGCTCAATTATCGAAACACAATTTATGCTTCGCACAGGTCTTGTTAGCAGACATCAATGATTTCGCTGCAATGAATGAAATTTACGGTGCATGGGTTGAGGATATCGATATCAGACCTGCACGTGCGGCGTTCGCTGCGGCGGCGCTACCTGCTGGTGCATTGGTTGAAATTGTCGTTCAAGGCGCATGTCGAACTTCATTTTGAGGCGTTTTTATGCCTGGGTCTCCGTATTTGACCGACCCGCCAAAGAAATTGACAACGTGGCGGAGAGTGCTGATGTTCTCTATTCCAAGCGTTTTGGCCACGGTCGCCTTAGCAGTCATGTTTGATGTCGTGTTGGAGATGATGGTTGTTTTGACGGCCTTCTTCGCACTCAGCGCAATCATGAGAAAATAATTCTCAAAGGATATCCTTGAAAGGGATGGCCCAATGGCATTTACATGGACGAATGGCCGGTTCAGTGTTTCAAAGCCTACGATATCCGCGGGCTATCCAACGGTGATGGGACCGGTGAATTGACGCCGGTATTCGCTTATCGACTTGGTCGCGCAATGGCGACTTACCTCGATTGCAGCACATTTGCAGTTGGAAGAGATATCCGACATTCATCTCCCGCACTTGCCGATGAACTGATGCGTGGTTTGGTTGACGGTGGTGTCATAGTATCCGATTTAGGCATAGTTTCAACCGGTTGTGTCTATCACGCTTGTTGGACACTTCCTGTTGATGGCGGTATCATGGTGACGGCGAGTCACCTCGCTATGCCAACCCATAACGGTTTCAAAATGTGCAGAGGAACTTTGCCACTTGCTGGTGAAGAAATTCAAGAATTGAAGGATGTCTTCCTTGAAGGCAGTTTCCGAGAAGGTGCAGGAGAAATAATCGATACTCCACATTTGGATACTTACCTCGATGCCATCATCGAATCGACAGGTCCACTTGCTCGTTCTGTCAAGGTTGCTGTGGATTGTGGAAACGCAGTTCCTGGCCCTGCTATGACCGCTTTACTCGACCGTATGGGATGCGAGCACATCGACCTGTACTGCGATTGGGATGCGAATGAACCAAATCACGGAGCTGACCCAACCCGTCCAAAGAACATGGTTGACCTCGGTGCTGCTGTAGTTGAACACGGCTGTGAATTTGGCCTCGGGGCTGATGGTGACGGTGACCGGATTGGTGCTGTTGATGAGGCTGGACGATTCATCTATCCTGACCGATTGATCGCTTTGATGGGAGAGGATATTCTTGCTAACGTCGATGCTACTGCAAGTGATGAAGCGAAGACGATTATTTACGATGTCAAATGTTCAATGAACGTTGAAACTGCTATTATCAATGCTGGTGGAGTTCCACATATGGCCCGTACTGGTCATTCGTTCATGAAGCGAGTTTTGGCAGAAAAGCCTGAGTGTAAAATGGCTGCAGAAATGAGTGGTCACATCTTTTTGGCCGACCGTGGCTGGTATGGTTTTGATTGCTCACTCTACAACGCTGCTCGCTTGATTGAAGTCTGGAGTCGCAAGGCAAGCCCAAGCGAAGGTGGCCCTTCTTTCTCAAATGAATTAGACCGATTGGCTCCAAGCCTGCCAACAACGGGTGAAGTCAAAGTTCCATGTTCGGAAGCCGACAAGTTGCCGGTTGTTGCTGCCATTACTGAGGCATTCAGTGACCGAGAATCTTCAACCGTTGACGGTGTTCGAGTTCGATTCAATTTCGATGGAGAATATGCCGGATGGTATTTGGCTCGAAAGTCAAACACTGAGGCTGTTCTTGTGATGCGAGTTGAAGCAAAAACCGACGCTCATCTTGAAGTGATGATGAAAGAAATAAACGAGAAAGTTGCTCCGCTCATCAACATCGAAAAGTTGCTCAATTCAATTGATTGAAGGTTGAATCAAAGTTCTGCTTCGTTAAAGTCAGGCGCAATTGTATAATCGAAGATGATGAGTTCAACTGAGTAAGTCACTTCTTCGCCCTCATCACTTCTATCGCATTGTGAGACCGGTCCACCAGGAGTATTTCCTGCTTCTGCAGACACGCCAATCTCTGCTGAATACGCACCTAATCCTGCACCCATTGAATCGATTTGTTCAACAATTTCTGTTTCGGAAAGACCTGAGATTGTAGCACCAACCATTGAGGAGTTGAACCATTCAATGGTCACATTGTGAGCACTGTTTTGGCCGCCATTTTGTCCGTCAGCACTTTCATTGTATTCACCGTGATTTGCAGAACCAGAAATTGTATCAGCGGCATCTTGACCACCTGCTAGTCCAGCACAACCTAGACCTCCAGAATTCGTTTCATCTTCACCATAGGACATAGTGACTCGAACACCAACGATGTTCATGTCTTTTGCACCATCAACCGAATCGGTATGAAGGTTGTCGATCATCAATGTGTCACCGTCTGCGATGTATTCGATTCCATCAGCGATTTCAATATATGTGAGTTCACCATTGACGTTGTAATCAGCAACACCACCCATTGCTCCACTGCTACTGGCATTGGCTCCTGCGGCGCCAAAGTAAAGTGGAAAGGCAATCAGGAAAAAGGCGATACAACCCACAGTGATTTGAGTATCACGGTTGGTTTTCAAATCGTCTAAGGTAATCATCAGCGTCGCCCTCATCCCAACCGATGAAGCGTCAACCTCTATGACTTTCGGTCAAAAGTAAATGCCTTGAGAACGGCGATTCGAGTTGAGATGCTGTTGTTTATTCTTTTTTATCTGCTTTAGTTAAATCATGTTCTGAGGGGAATTTATCTAACTTTTTCCCAGTCAGCATTTGAGAAGAGTCTACTTCATCAGGTAAATTAACAATCATTTTCCCAGTCGGTATTTCTGGTAGTTCCGGTGTTTGAGGTTTCCCAGATAAATCAACTATCTTTTTCCCAGTCAGCATTTGAGAAGAGTCAACTTCATCAGGTAAATCAACAATCATCTTCCCCGTCGGTATTTCTGGTAGTTCCGGCGTTTGAAGTTTCCCAGATAAATCAACAACCTTTTTCGCAGTCAGCATTTGAGAAGAGTCAACTTCATCAGGTAAATCAACAATCATTTTCCCAGTTATCGCTTCAGTGATCTCAACAACTGTTGGCAAATGAAGTATCTTCTCCTCAGTGCTCGTTTCAGTTGCAGCGGCTTGTGGTGAGTCTTCAACAGCAGCATCTATGGATGTGGTCGCTACAAGGAGAGTCTCTGAAAAGGAGTCCTCTGTATCTGTGCCAGTACTCGTGCCCATTGTATCGTTCTGCGACGATTCTACGGTCTCATCTGTTTCAATGTCTGATTCAGAATTTTTGGCGAGGCGTAAATTTTCTTCCTCTTGCCCCGGAACCAAGGCTAACTTTTGTTCCTCGACTCGTTTTTTGGAGAAGACTCCAAAGAATGTCAACAGGAAAATGATGACGATTAAGGCGCCGCACAGTAGAAACAAAAGATTGAGGGGGGTCGAATTTGGTGAAGGAGTGACAACCTTAACATCGGGATTATAAATGGTAAGTGTGAATGATACTGAGTCTGAACCTCCCGAATTGTTGCCCCAAATAGTGTAGATAATTTCTGATTGGTTTACAGTTGCAATACCGGATACAAAGCCATTCTCCATTGTCAATCCAGCCGGTAGTGATGGTAAAATCTGCCATTGTTCGACCATTCCACCAGAATTATTCACTTGGACTGCCATGGAGGTATTATCTCGAGTGATACTGAACTTCGTCGGGTCAATTGAGAGAACTGATGCCGGTTCGACAACAGTAATGTTAATCAAAACCAAAACTAAGCCGCCTGTATTCTCAGCCCTCACCGTGTAACTGATGATTGTTGAGTTGAACAGTGGTGTACCAGAAATACTCCCCCCTTCAAAGAGTAAGCCATCGGGTAAAGAGTCAGTTATGCTCCAATTTTCAACCAAGCCAACTCCGAGTACTGGCTCCGATGTTATCATCGCCTCTCCTCGAATGAGCGTTAGGTTTTCCGAAGAATAGAACACAATTGGACCCGGTTCAAAGATAGTAATGTTCAGAGTCGAAGTTGAAGAGCCGCCACTATTATTGGCCCAAATTGTGAAAGTCGTTTGCGTCATATTGATGATGGGCGTTCCTGAAAGTATTCCGTTCTCAAACGAAAGACCAGCCGGTTGCATCGGTTCAATCCCCCATGAAGTCACAACACCACCGCTCAATTCAGGGGCCAACGGCATCATTGTAATGCTACGTGTAAGGGTGATGTTTTCGAGAGAATAGGTGGCAGCCAGTATCCATGGTTCGTTCACTGTGAGGTTGAAAGTTGTGGAACCAGTACCAGCTGAATTGGTGGCCTGTACAGTGTATAGAGTTCGAGTCATATTGACCAGTGAAGCGCCCCAAACACTGCCGTTTGTTTCTCCGAAAGAGAGGCCATTTGGCAGTTCAGGGAGAATCGACCATGTAAGAACGGCTCCGCCATCGATGACAGGCGACAGAACGGCCATGTCGATGCCACGCGTCAGTGAGACATCCTCTGGTGAATAGGATACAAGAGGCGCTTGAATTTCTAAAAGCACAGTGATGTTGACATTGGCCGTTGCAGAACCACCAGTATTTGTAGCCGTAATGGTGTACATTGTGGTTGCTAGAAGAGCTGTTGGTGTTCCATAAATTTGGCCGTTGGAATCATCAAAGTCCAATCCATGGGAAAAGAGTGGGAGAATAGACCATGAGGTGATGGCACCACCTGTATTGGTCGGAGAAAGTGTTTCCATGATTGAATTATTCGTAACGGTTCGATTTTCAGGAGAATATGAGATGACAGGTACGATATCGTTCACGGTGATGTTGACATTGGCCGTTGCAGAACCACCAATATTTGTAGCCGTAATGGTGTACATTGTGGTTGCTAGAAGAGCTGTTGGTGTTCCATAAATTTGGCCGTTGGAATCATCAAAGTTCAATCCATGGGAAAAGAGTGGGAGAATAGACCATGAGGTGATGGCACCACCTGTATTGGTCGGAGAAAGTACTTCCATGATTGAATTATTCGTAACGGTTCGATTTTCAGGAGAATACGTGATGACAGGTACGACACCGTTCACGGTGATGTTGACAAAAACCGTTGATGAGCCGTCTGCATTTGTTGCAGTAATGGTGTACATTGTTCGATTGAATAAAGCAAGAGGAGTTCCAGAAATGTTGCCTGTCGTGGTGTTAAAGTCGAGTCCATTTGAAAGAGAGGGGGTGATTGAAAACCCACTCACAACGGTTGAAGTTGATTGGGCATACATCAAGTTTTGATTGGTCCAATCGTGATATAAAATATGAACTTCGTCGTTTGAATCTATGACAATCGCGTTGTCCCTACCGATCTCTTCCCCAGGAGAGAAGGCGAGTGTTAGGGCAACCCAAGAGCCGCTCTTATCCGTGATATACTTGAGTTTTCCAAGCATCGAACCTGTATCATCATAGTATGAAATATGAACAACGTCGTTGGAATCAAGGACGATCGAGGTGTACCAGCCCACTTGTCCTGTGGAGTCAATCGTTGATGTCACCCAAGAACCACCCTTATCGGTAGCATACTTGAGGTCGAAGGTGGCATAATCAAGATATGAGATGTGAATTTTGTCGCTTGAATCGATGGCAATTGATGTATCTCTACCCACATTCCATGAAGAATCGATGTCGGTCAACACCCAAGGCCCGCCTTTATCGGTAGCATATTTGAGATAACGATTGGTTACGTCGTTATATGAAATATGAACATCATCGTTGGAGTCAAGAGCGATCGAAGTGTACTTGCCTACGTCTCCAGTTGATTCGAGTGTGGTGATTACCCAGGAGCTGCTTTGGTCGGAGGCGTACTTGAGGTCTTCATTGTTGACATCGTAATACGAAATATGGACAGCATCGTTGGAATCGATGGCTATCGAAGTATGCATACCCACATCTCCCGTGGAATCGAGCGTTGAATAAACCCAGGAGCCGCTTTTGTCGGTGGCATACTTTAGAGCGGAATTCGTTTCATCATAATATGAAATATGAACGGCGGAGTTGGAATCGATGGCTATCGAGGTGTGCATGCCCACATCCCCTGTAGAATCAAGCGTTGTATACACCCAGGAACCGCTCTTATCCGTGCCATACTTGAGATTTTGAGTACTTGTAGAGTGATAGTATGCAATATGGAAATTACCATTTGCGTCTATGGTCATTGAGTTGTGATCTCCCACGGCTCCTGTGGTCTCGAGCGTTGAATTCAAAAATCCCGAAACGGTAGAAAAGGCACCGATTGGGCCTCCAGTATTTGTTGGTGAATACGTGGCCATTGCAGAATTGTTGGTCAAATTCAAATCACTTGGAGAATACGAAATGTTTGGTGGCACGGCAGCCTCATACATCATGTACTCAAGATTCTTATTGGTGCCATCATAGTAGGTCACGTGCAGGTTATCATTGGAATCAATCGCTAATGAGGACCACTTACCGACGTCATCTGTGCTGTCGAGCGTGACCGGTGTGCTCCAAGAAGAGCCATTAAAGGCCATGTATTCAAGATTTAAATTGGTCCAGTCATAGTAGGTCACGTGCAGATTTTCATTCGAATCAATCGCTAAAGAGGATTGTCCGCCGACGGCATCTGTGCTGTCAAGTGTGAGTGGTGCGGTCCATGAAGAAAGAGTGTTATCAAAGAACATGTACTCAAGATCGTTATTGTCCCACTGACCGTCGGTAACATAGGTCACGTGCAGGTTATCATTCGAATCAATCGCTAATGAAGAAGTCCAGCCGACATCATATGTGCTGTCGAGTGAGACCGGTGTGCTCCAAGAAGAGCCATTATAGGCCATGTACTCAAGATTCTTATTGGTGTAGTCAAAGTAGGTCACGTGCAGGTCATCGTCCGAATCAATCGCTAATGAGGACGCCCTACCGACGTCATCTGTGCTGTCGAGTGAGACCGGTGTGCTCCAAGAAGAGCCGTCATAGGTCATGTACTCAAGATTGCCATTGGTGCTGTCCCAGTAGGTCACGTGCAGGTTATCGTACGAATCAATCGCTAATGAGGATTCCAGGCCGACGACATCTGTGCTGTCGAGCGTTAAAGGTGTGCTCCAAGAGGATGCGGAGGCATCGTAGGTCATGTACTCAAGATTGTAATTGGTTACGTCAAGATAGGTCACGTGCAGATTATCATTGGAATCAATCGCTAATGAGGGATTCTTGCCGACTCTATCTGTACTGTCGAGCGAGACCGGTGTGCTCCAAGAGGAAGTAGAATCATTATAGGTCATGTACTCAAGACTGCCATTCCAGTCATCATAGTAAGCCATGTGCAGATTATCATTCGAATCAATCGCTAATGAGGAATACATGCCGACGTCAATGGTGTTGTCGAGTGTTGTAGGTGACGACCAGCCGACATGGGCGACGACGATATCTGAAAGTGATGTGCTGTCTTGCTGTGCATCAAGACGATTGTCGATGGCAGAGGACCAAGACATGGTTACCATGAGAAAAACAAGAAACAGTGGCGCAGTGAAATTACGACGAGACAGGGAACTCATAGGAACTACTCCAGACAAGGGTCTAATGGGTAGCATTTAGCAATATGCTTGATGAATTACTCGGATTCTTCGGAAGTCCAAGGCTTTTGAGGGGTATTTGGCCAATCGTTTTTCCCGACAGCGAAGCCTAATTTCGCAAAATTCTTCCGAGATTTACGCCATACTGGTAACATGTATCCAATCTTTGAACGCTCACCAAAACCCCAACGCCAAGGACAGCGAGGTAATCGAGAAACCCAATGCTGAAGCATGGATTGAGTCAATGGGTGTTCAAGACCTCCTGGTAAAACCCAAGAGATCATGTTGAGTGCTCCAGATGAACCACGAGTTTCTGCCCAACTGGTCACTTCAAGTCCGCGTAGTGGACCATCAAGGATTCGTAGACCTAACATTCGTGTGGTCTGAGTCATTGGCATGATGATGGCAAAACGGTCGACCATCCTCGAACCTTCATGACGTTCCATCGCCCATCCTGCTTCTTCAGCAAGAAGACGAAACTCTTTGATTGATTGAACAGGTGACACACTGACTTCGAAATCTTGTGTAGCACGTCGCACCATGATGAGTCCAATCGCGAGGTTGGCATCAACACTCCGATGGAGTGGTTAGAAATTGGATAGCCTTACGGCCATATTGAATTGTTTCGATCAAACTTGTCGTTTGATTCGCTTGTATGCACGGCGATCCCCAAGTCCCACCCTTTCAGGCGAGGTTCTTCCTGGGAGGACCGAGTAGAACTACCGTGCTTCACTTAGCGCGAGCATGTCGCGTTTCAGATGCGCTCGGCGGCGCTCGATACCTGTTTCAACCGAAAAGGGAACCAAGACCGTCGAAACCGGCTTCTTCTTCTTCCTCTTCCTCTTCAACAGGGGCAGGGGCGTCTGAAGAACCACCAGCAGCGGCAGCAGGAGCGGCAGCAGCTGGGGCGGCAACGGCTTGCGCCATTGCGTCAGCGATATCAACACCAGCGAGAGAAGCAACAAGTGCCTTCACACGGGAGTCGTCGGCTTTCACGCCAGCAGCCTTTAGAATGGCGCTCACGGTCTTTTCGTCAATGTCTTTTTCAGCAGCGTGCAGTAGCATAGCAGCGTATACGTATTCCATATTTTTTCACCTCATTTGTTTCAACCGAATAGATCTCCAAGTCCGCCGAAGCTTTCCTCTTCTTCCTCTTCTTCTTCTTCTGCGGCTTCGGTTGGTGCCTCAGAAGTGCTGTCTGATGAACTTGTAACGGCGGATGCTACTGCGGATGCAGCAGCGCCCAACATGTTAGTCAGTTCTTCATCGAGTGCTTCGCTGTCAAGTTGTCCAGCAACGCCTAGTGCGCTGTTGTGTGCTCGACTTACGAGATGTGGCATGGTATCTGCTGTCGCAACAGCAGCTTCCAATGCAACGGCCATTGCCTCTCGGCTGGCCTTTGCAAGAATTGTTGGCATTGTTTGGCTTGTGAACCAAGTAATGTTGCAAGCGAGGTTGAAAGCACCAGCAGCATAGCTGATGAGGTCGGTTTCGAATTGCTCATAGTCGATGTCGAGTGTGCTTGGGGCAAACACAGTGCCGCCTTCAAGCGCTCCACACAAACGTAGACCGGTTACGATAGGATTGATTCCAATCTTTGAGAGCATCATACCCATGTCGCCTGTGAAAACATCGCCTTCTTCAAGAATGACTGTGCGCTTTTGGATTTGAACGGAGCCGCCCATGATCTTTGCAGGAATTCCCACAGAGTTCAATTCACCCACTATTGGGCCAGGTGGCATTCCAGTATCCATTTTCTCAACAACAATTTGGTGAGGTGCAACGTCGCCTTCTTTACCAGCACGTCCAGCCTCAGTCTTCTTGAGTTCGGTGAACATCTGGAAAGAGTTCAAGTTTGCAGATGAAACTAAAGCAGGTTGGATTGCGCCTTGGAACAATTCATCCAAATTGGAATCTTTGAATCCAGCACGTTCCCAAGCAATAGCCATCAAGCGCTTCTTAGCAACTTGAATTTTCATATCGCTACGAAGTGTTGCACGCATTCCGAGCATTGCTCCGGCAGGAACGCCGTGAATATCGATAACTGCAACCGTATCTCCACCCTTGAGTAGATCAACCAGATCTTGAACGGTGTCTTTCTTCCAGGACACGACCTTAGGAATCAATTAATCACCTCAACTTGTTGCGAAGGACCCATTGTAGTCTTGATGTAAAGAGAGCGGATGTTTCCAACGCCGCGCTCAAGTTTAGAAGTTACACGGTTGAACACTTCCATAACATTTGCACGGAGTTCTTCTTCAGATTGTGCAACGGTTCCAAATGAGATTTGGAAAGTCATTTTATCGCCGGACTTGACGACAACAGTGGATTGGAGACCTGCTGCGATAATCGCAGGGTCAAGTGTTGGTGGAACAGGACGTGGCATTTTACCCCGAGGTCCAAGAACGACACCGAGGTATCGTCCAATCAGACCCATATGAGGAACTTCGGAAAGGAAAAAGTCGTATGCATTTGCAATCTTCTTTGCCTTGCCTTTGTTACCGCCGAGGTCTTCAATTTCTTGGGGAGTAATAACGTGAATACCGGCTGCCTTTGCTTTACTTGCTGCTTCGCCTGAAGCGAACATTGCAATCTTGAGTGTACGGCCTCGACCGGATGGAAGACGAATTTCTTCCTTGATACGATTGTTTGGGTTTTTCAAGTCGACGTCTCTAATTGTGAATGCGATATCCATGGACTCGACAAACTTTCTTTTTGGTGCACCCTCAAGTGCATCCTTAATTGCTTTGTTAATTTTTCCTTCCATTTTTGTTCACCTCAGTGGTCGGCGAGACGCTCAAAGACGCCTCTACCACGGTTCGTGAGTTTCAATTAAAACGCTCGTCCCATTCTCCTTTGTTAATGATAGCAAGGGCATCATTAGCCCAGTGTCCGTCAATCTTGACACGCATCGAAACGCAAGTTCCGATGATTTCCTTTGTTTGAGCCTTAAGATCGGCGCCGGTCAGATGACCAAGGCCGTGCTTCTCTTGAGCAACTCCCATTGCTTTTTCGAGTGATAGGTCTTCAACTGCAGCATCAACACTACCGTTGCACTTCTTTACACCAAGAGCTTTGATGATAAGTTTAGATGTCCAAGGTTTCGGCATTGTTTCAACTCCATTGCTCACTATGTGGGCATTCAGCCGACAAAACGCCCCTATATAATCGCGCTGTGCGAAGGGGGTTGGACGGCTGTACCCTCGAAAATCACTCGACACGCTCCACGACACGGACGTGGTCGCCACGCATATTGAGAGTCATTGGGATTAGTTGTTCATACAATTCCATACTGACTTCTTCCTTGGATTCTGCTACACTGAGGACACGAGCCTTTTCACCTTTGAATGCTCCAGTAACGATTTCAACGATACATCCGACTTCGATTCCAGAGGTTACTGCCTTTGGTTCAAGGTAGGGGAGAATGTCGGCAAGAGGTGCTTCTCCAGGAAGGACGGTCTTGGCGTTCTTCAGTGGAGTTTGGTTGAGGCCACGACGAGCTGCTGGGTCTCGGCCACCGGAGCGACCGATCAACTTCTCTACATGGTGGAGGGCGCTTGATTCAATAAACAAGTATCCACGCATTCCTGTTGGGTGAAGGACCGACATGATGTCGGGTAGAAGTGAGGTCAATGAACCGCTTCCGTGAAGTCGATTATACATTTCATCAGCAACACGTTGTTCAGAACCAATCGCCGTCTTGACGATGTAAAGGAAAGAACCAACAGAGCCATACATCTCACCAAACAGTTTGGAATTGTTTTCCATGTCGAGGTTTGAAAAAATACAGTTGTAATTTTGCAGAGTTCCCGGGTCAATCCATTCCGATTCAACGTAACGACCGGTTGGTGTTACTTCATCGGTACTTGAAACTATCAAGATTGGGATGACGTCAACAAGAGAACGTCCCATGTCAACACCACGCTCAGGGCCTGAGCTTTGATAATGGAGGGATTCAACTGCAATTCCTGTGGATTCTGAAACGCGAGTAAGAACTTCTTCAGGTGTGTCACCAATTCCCCAAACTCCATCCCACAGAGCAGGAAAGTCGCCATCGGATTTGCTGCGGCGCAACAAAAGGAGTTTCTCTTCAAATCGAACATATGCTACAAATGCTTCACTCATTTCATTCATCTCCTGTATTCGCTCAGTTCCCGATGTTCAACACACCGAAAAGCCAAGGGAAGAAATTGTCCATCATGACGAGCATAACGAAACCGATTGCTCCAAGAACAAATAGTCCAATACCACAGATAATGGTCGTTTGTTTGAATTCTTGAGCGGTTGGCTTACGAGCCATGCGAATAATACGGGCCCAAGAACCTCGGGATATACGACGGAATTGGGACTCAATCCAATCTTGACGGTCCTGAACTTTATCTTCAAATGAGCGGTTTTCTGTAACTTCACTAGACATGGTACAACCTCGGGCCTTCAACGCCACCTACCCTCCCAATATAACCACTCCGTCGCGGATGGTGGCATAATCTCTCTCCACTTTTTGCAATACTCTGTTGCGAGGGTTGATGTGGGGGTGCCGGGGAAGGGCATCCAATGGCGCAACGAGACCCCTATTCTGTTTTGGGCGTAGACCGTAATGCAAGTGATGTTGAAATCAAGCGGGCGTTTCGGAAAAAAGCTCGCCAATTTCACCCGGACCGAAATCCCGATGATGCTTCCGCTGAAACAAAATTCAAAGAAGTACAAGCAGCCTACGAATCAATTGCTACGGCAAAAGACAGAACCGAACACGAACAGCAACAGCGTATGTCCTCGATGCGCGGTGGTGGCGCTTCTTTTGGAGGCGGAGGAATGGACGACATCTTTGGCCAAATGTTCGGCGGCGGGGGCCGGCCACGGGGAGGAAATCCATTCGGCGGCATGGGGCAATCCCAACAGCGACGCCAACGACCGAAAGGTTCCGACATCGGGGTAAGTCTTGAGTTGTCGACGGAAGAGGCTGAAAACGGTGGATTGTTTTCTTTCACATTCAAACGGCTTAAGCCGAATGCAAGCGGGGCAATGGAAGCGACATCGACGACCTTGAGAACAACGGTCAAAGCCGGGGTTAAACATGGAACTACTACTCGGATGAAAGGGCAAGGTCATGACCATCCCGAAGGTGAGGCTGGCGATGTGATGTTGACTATTCGGATTCAATTTGGTGAAGGACGCTTTTGGGATGGCGACATTCTGGTCCAAGAAGTACCCACGCCTTTCAGCACATTGATGCTTGGAGGGAAAGTAAAAGTTGAATTGCCTTCGCAAAAGAAAATCATGCTGAGTGTTGCTCCTGAAACATTGATCGGTGACCGACAACGTATCGCAGGTGCAGGATATGATGGAGGGGATTTAGAATTGGAATTCGTTCTTCCTGATTATGACAAATTGTCAAAAGAACAAAAACAAGCCCTGAAGAAACTTAAGGACACTGGATTGTAGGTGAGCGTATGGGTCGCGGAGGTAAACAACACAACCGCGGTTCAAAACTTCGTTCGAAAGGGCCGCGACTATCAGATGATGAACGACTTTGGAAAAGACTCTCCAATCATTTCAGTCATGACCCGAGTCTTTGGACGATGGAATGGAATGGGGACTCAATTGCAACCTATCTAATCGAACGAGAAAACCTCACTCGTGATTTTGCCGGTGATGGCAAAGCCGAACGGGCATTTCGGAGTAAAATCGACGCAACTTTAGCACAGGCTCGCTCAAAGAATGAACATTTTATTGAAATGGAAGATAAAAATGTCCGAATCCGTTCACCAAGTGAAACTGAGCAGATAAAATCCTCCGTATTAGATTGGCAAGCATTCACCACCGTTCATGCATCGAAAGGTTCGATTGGACTGCATGGACGCCCGGCTTTGAACACAGATAATGCACATCTTATCGCTTCATTAAGCCAAGGTGACATGGAACGCTATGCGTTGTTGGAGGACGTTTGGTTAGCCCACCTCGGGGGCGAAGATTACTCCGATTCATTTTCACTTATGCCCGATGAAGTTGTCCGCTCATGGGGGAAGTTCGACTTGGTCAGTGAAGCCAGGTTTATTGCGAAGCGGCGCTCGGGATTACGGTTCCGAGAAGCCGAGCCAAGTATGGCTTTACTCCTGATTCAATCAGGGCGACTCAATGCTCGTACACTTCTCGATTTACGGCTCAAAAATAAACGTAAAGGTGGCTGGAATCCATTTCCTAGTACCTATGACCAAGTATTGGTTGAGGCAGCAAACCGTTTGCCTGAAATCGATGGTGACAAAGAAGTTTCAGCCCTAAGAAAAGACTTGCGTCACCTTCCATTTGTCACCATTGACCCACACGATGCGAAAGATTTCGATGATGCAATTTGCCTTATTGAAGAGAATGGTGTCCGAACATTATGGGTTGCTATTGCTGATGTGGCTCACTATGTGAAACCAGATACGCGGTTAGATGGTGCAGCACGCGCACGCGCAACATCCGTGTATTTGCCTCATGCAGTTCTTCCAATGTTACCGCCTCGATTGGCCGATGATTTATGCTCGCTTCGAGCCGGTGTAGACCGATTGGCTATGGTTGTGGCGATGAAGATAAACAACGACCATGAAATATATGATTGCACTGCTTACGAAGCCGTGATTCAAGTTTCTGAAAACATGGCTTACGAAGATGCTTTGGACAATACACGCTTTACTGAAATGTTCAAACTGGCAACAGTTTGGCAAAAAAAGGAAATACGACTCAATATCCAAAATGCAGAATTACGCCCTCGATTACATGGTGACGATAACATAACAGTCGAAGTCAAATGGCCGAATGCAGCCACACAGATGATCGAATCGTTCATGGTCGCAACCAATGCTTCTGTTGGCCATTTACTTGGAAAAGCCGGTGCGCCTTTGCCGTGGCGATGCCATACACCGCCTGATTCAGTTGAAGTCGAAGAGTTGAATGCAAAACTCTTGGCGCTTGGTGTAGATATTGTATTGCCTATGCCGAGTTTTAGAACCCATGGTCAATCCGATGAGAGTGAACTCACCGACCTGTTAGCTGGTTGGGCTGGAGGTTCAATCGATATCACAGGAATGCAGTCTCAAGAAACTAAATCAACCGATGACACGCCAGAATATCTCTCAAGTGTTCTGGATTCTGAAGCACGGCAAGATATTCTCGATGCGCTTCTGCAAGCCCAAATACATGCTTCAGAACTCAAAGGTCCTGTTCGCCGAGTTGTTGACCAAGGTCTGTTTCATTTGATGCAACGCGCCACATACAGTGAAGAAAACTTGGGCCATTTCGGGCTTAATCTCGATGCCTATGTTCACTTCACCAGTCCGATTCGACGCTATCCTGATTTGATGACACACCGTCAATTGAAAGCACATTTGCGTGGAAACGATTGGGTGCATTCACTTGAAGAAACTGCAAAGATTTCGAGCCATTGTAGTGAACAAGGCCATACTGCAAAGCGAATGGAATGGGAATTGGTGGCAAATGCCTATCATCTCCACTTGTTACGTGGAGGTAAAATTGGTGGTGAAAGTACAATCGACTCCACACCTCTTGAACACACCTCTTGGGCCGCACGCATTACTGGTCTGCGAACACCATGGGTTTTCTTGGATTTGGCTGATGATGGAGCAATTCATGGCCGAATGCATCTGCGACAAATCGGAGGCAAAACGCAAATGAGTGTCGATGAATTCGGATTGTCGGTCATTCCAGCGGAACCGGATGAACGTGGTGAACAACCTCCTGTTGTTCAACTTGGACAAATATTCCCTTGCCGATTACGCGGGTTGGATGTCTGGGCTGGTTCACTCGATTTGGCACCAAAGTAGTATTGTAGTCAAAACAAAGTGTTTATATTGACTACATAAAACCCAAGACCATGGCGCGAGTCAAAGCTCAGATGTGCGATTGCCAGTGTAAGATGAAGCGACTTTACACGCGTGCAGAAGGTGGCAAAGGCTGGAATCAAATCGGGTGGATGTGTACCTGTGGTTGCGGTTGCATTACGATGGACCAAGGCGATTGGAATCTCATACCATGCGAAAATGAAACGTGTGTTACTGTTGACGAATGAGGTGGGATGATGGTAGAGGAATCCTTCACACTCAACATCTCAGGTATGACCTGTGGCGCATGCGTTGCTTCGGTCGAAAAAGTCGCATCAAAGGTCGACAGCGTCGCAGAAGTTTCGGTTAATTTACCGCTGAATCGCGCCGTGGTTAGGCTTCGACCCGATACACAATTGCACCAGGCTAAGGCCAAAGTCATCGCAGCGATTGAACGTGGTGGTTTCGGAGCAAAGGAATCACGAGGTAAACCGGTCCTCAACGCTGAAGCAAAATTAGAATTGCGAAGACAAGGGCAGAAAGTCTCGTTGGCCTTACTCTTAGCCTTACCAACACTCTATCTCACCATGTTTGCAGATGATATGGGAGATGTTAATGGCATCAATAAACGCTTACTTCTTGCTTTCTTCACAACGCTACCTGTCTATCTGTGGTCAGGCTGGGAATTTCATGTCAAGGCGTGGAAATCATTGCGCAGTGGAACCGCCAACATGGATGTACTCGTTCATTTAGGAACGACTGTCGCCTTCATCTGGTCCTTTTTGATTACTTTCGAGGCTACATTGCCTTTCCTCCCGTCAGTATTTGAAACTGCTACCCATGTGTTTTTCGATGGCGTTGTTTTCATCATTGGTTTTGTATTACTCGGTAATTGGATGGAGGCTGCTGCGAAACTCAAAGCAACCGATGCAATACATTCGTTGATGGAAATGCAACCAAAACAAGCGAGGGTGATTACCGATGAATCGCTTGGGCACTCTGAAACTCGAGATGTAGAGGGTGTGGCGGTTGGTTCACTGATCAAAGTGCTGGTCGGAGAAACAATTCCTTTGGATGGCACACTCTATCAAAGCAAGGCGAGCATCGATGAATCTATGATGACGGGTGAACCGTATCCGGTTCGGAAATCCGATGGTGATGAGGCCTCTGCTGGGACTATCGTTCTCGATGGTACAATCCTCATTCGAACCACGCGCCCATCTGAAGATACCTTGCTTGCCAGTATCATCGCATTGGTTGAAGAAGCGCAAATGGGTAAAGCACCAATCCAACGTCTTGTCGACCGAGTTGCTGCTGTTTTCGTTCCTTTTGTCGTAGTAATGGCCCTTCTCGCTGCCCTGTTTTGGTGGATGTATCCCGACTCATCATCCTATAATCCGATGGCTACGAATGCCGAATTAGCAATGATGGTTCTAGTTTCAACCTTGGTCATTGCTTGCCCCTGTGCATTAGGACTTGCAACACCTACGGCCCTCATTGTAGGAACTGGCGTAGGAGCGCGCAATGGTTTACTCATCAAGGGCATTGAAGCATTGGAAAACGCCCACAAAACCAACACTTTAGTCGTTGATAAAACTGGAACTATTACCTCGGGGAAACCAAGGGTAAGTCACATTGAAACGCTCGATTGCGAAATCAAGGAAATCCTTGGAATCGCTGCGTCTCTTGAACAAGAATCGACTCACCCGCTCGCAACTGCAATTCAGACTTCATGGTCAAATGTCACCTCTTCCCGCCCTGAACTCAGTGAAATCAAAACGATGCCTGGGCTCGGTATGATTGGGAAATACAACGATTCGGTAGTCGCCATTGGAAATGCTGAATTAATGGAAGATGTCGGTGTTGAAATCGATGAAGAAATCAAAGATAAACTAGCTTTATCTGCTGCGAAAGGAGTGACTTTGGTCTTGGTCAGTCAGGGCCTACGTCTGCTTGGATGGATTGAAGCAAAGGACAGAGTTCGAGAATCGTCAGAAAAGGCAATTCGATATGCCAAGCAGATGGGATATGATGTCATCATGCTAACAGGTGACCGTCAAGAAGCCGCTGATACATTGGCGGAAAGAATTGGTATTGAGACGGTGTTTGCTGGAGTTAAGCCACATGAAAAAGCGCACCATGTCATGCGATTGCAAGATGAAGGTCGTTCTGTTGCGATGGTCGGTGATGGAATCAACGATGCTGCTGCTCTTTCCGCTGCTCATGTTGGGATTGCAATGGGGGCAGGTTCCGATATTGCCTTAGATGCTGCTGATTTTGTTCTGCTACGAAACGATTTGATCGATGCAGTGTCTTCACTGAGCCTTGGGCGAAGTACCATGCGTCGTATTCGGGGAAACCTTGGTTGGGCGTTTGTCTACAATGCAATTGGCATTCCTCTTGCGATGGGCGTTATGCTCCCATTCACCGGTTTCCTCCTCCCTCCTGCCTTTGCCGCAGCGGCGATGTCTTTGTCTTCTGTCAGTGTTGTTGGTAATTCTCTCTTGTTGAAATGGTGGAGTCCTATTCGTGAATGATTTCAAATCTATGCACCTCCCCCTACAGACATGAGCGAGCAAGTACACACCCTCAGTATCACTGGAATGACCTGCGGAGGATGTTCCGGTCGCGTCACACGCGTCTTAGAAGCAACTCCAGGCGTTCTCAAAGCCGATATTTCACACGAGACAGATTCGGGTGTCGTGACTACCTCGGCGGAACTCTCGACAATTCAGGTTGTAGAAATCGTAAAATCAACCGGTTTTGAAGCATCGGCTTGAAGCGTTTCATTCAAATCCGAGAGGCGCCGCCATGAGACTGCGCGGGGGTCGCCCAGCTTGGTCAACGGCGGTGGGTTTAGGTCCCATTCCTTATCGGTTCGCAGGTTCGAATCCTGCCTCCCGCACTCTTTCAATGAGATTTGGAGCGACATGATTGTACTTGTAAAACCAATTAGACATGGTAATTCTTAGTGTTCATGTAGAGCGCACGCGTGAATACAATTCTCATCAGATAGGTGTTGTGTGGTTCATTCGCATGGGTAGCGACTGTACTGACCCACTGAAAGCCCATTGTATCGCCATAAGAAATACAGAGGGGTTTCGGATGAACCCTTACAACTTATCCGAATCGATTAGTTTGTAGAATCTATCGACTGTAGAAATTGATTGTCCGGGTAAATGATTATATTTTCAAAGTATTAGGAATAAGAGGAGATGGTAACGACATGTTGAGTAAAAAATACTGGGCGGGCCTGAAGGAATACATCTTTGAATCCCCCAAAAAACATCAAATTCTCTGTGTTGTATTCATTTTACTAGCAAATGTTACAGGAACAAGCCCTTTTCTTTACTGGGATGGGTTTGCTCTTGGACCATTCTTAGAAATATGGACTTGGAGCTTACTCGCTGATATTGTATTTATCATTACTATGACTGTGTGCTTCTTCATTCCTCTTCGGATTGCCATAAATGCAAAATCAAAGATTACATATTTTCTATCTCCGCTACTGACTCTAGTTCTAGTTCCCATTGGTTACACCGTTAGTTGGTTCTTCGTATGTATCGGAGGTAATATTGGCGGCGGTGATGGTTTTCTCGAAGCTGAATCAATCATCGATTTTCTTTTACCAGTTTCTCCTGAAATGGATTTAGATGCTATGGAGGCATTGGTGTTGGGATATAATGGCGTTTTAGCATCTATGATTTTCATTGCTATTGTTATTATAATCAATGTTCAAATACCTTCTGATGGGCTAAAATCAAAGAGTTAATCTCTAATCTAACCCTTGCAATACCCACGCGTGAGACGCCTGTCGCGTCCGTACCCTTGCGACAGGCATCTCACTAATGGGTGTACAGTGGGTAATTTCAAAAAATATGACTTTTTTAAGGATTCAATTTTATCCATCCAAGTCTTAAGCGTCATCAGAATGGTTTGTTCATGCGCCTAAATCCAACAACCTCGGTTGCCTTATTTTTGATGTTCCTTTTGGTTGCTCAAACTGCCTCACTTACTGTGACAAATGATGTAAATACAACGATGTTAACATCGGATACGAATGGTGAAGATTATTTTTCTGTTTCCGCTCGGAATGGTCCTTCCTGGAGCACACCGATCTCCCTCGACAGCACAGATAACGTCGGCTATTATTCCTCCTTAGCGGTAGATTCGAATGATAACCTGCATGTGACTTATCGCGACGGCACCAATGGCAATCTTGAGTACATGACCTCTGACGGCTCCGCTTGGAGCACACCGATCACACTCGACAACACAGATAACGTCGGCAGGCAGTCTTCATTAGCGATTGATTCCAATGATAACCTGCACGTAACTTACCTTGACAACACCAATAGCAATCTTGAGTACATGATCCATGATGGCTCTTCTTGGAGCACACCTGTCTCACTCGACAGCATAGATGAGGTTGGCTACTATTCCTCATTGGCGATTGATTCGAATGATAACCTACACGTAACCTACCTTGACAACACCAATGACAATCTTGAGTACATGACCTATGATGGCTCCTCTTGGAGCACACCTGTCTCACTCGACAGCACAGATAACGTCGGCTGGCAGTCTTCATTAGCGATTGATTCCAATGACAACCTGCACGTGACCTACCTTGACAACACCAATAGCAATCTTGAGTACGTGACCTATGATGGCTCTTCTTGGAGCACACCTGTCTCTCTCGACAGCACAGATCATGTCGGCAGGGATTCCTCATTAGCGATTGATTCCAGTGATGACCTGCATGTGACCTACCTTGACACTACCAATGAGAATCTTGAGTACATGACCTATGATGGCTCGTCTTGGAGCACACCGGTCTCGCTCGACAGTACAGATAACGTCGGCGGGGAGTCCTCATTAGCGATTGATTCCAATGATAACTTGCACGTAAGCTATCTTGACTCCACCAATGACAATCTTGAGTACATCACCCATGATGGCTCCTCTTGGAGCACACCTGTCTCTCTCGACAGCACAGGTAACGTCGGCCAGTTTTCCTCATTAGCGATTGATTCCAACGATAACCTGCACGTAACCTACCTTGACAACACCAATGACAATCTTGAGTACATGACCTCCACCGATACAGATGGTGACAACGTTCCAGATGCAGACGACGCCTTCCCACTCGACTCCTCTGAATCCGTGGATACAGACAATGACGGAACTGGAAACAATGCCGATACTGATGACGATGGAGATAACGTGACGGATGCAGACGACGCATTCCCATTTGACTCCTCGGAATCCGTAGATACAGACAATGACGGAACTGGCGACAATGCCGATACTGATGACGATGGAGATAACGTGACGGATGCAGACGACGCATTCCCACTCGACTCCTCTGAATCCGTAGATACAGACAATGACGGAACTGGCGACAATGCCGATACCGATGATGACGGAGATAACGTTCTAGATGCAGACGACGCCTTCCCACTCGACCCAACCGAATCTGAGGATACGGATAATGACGGAACTGGCGACAATGCCGATACTGATGACGATGGAGATAACGTGACGGATGCAGACGATGCTTTCCCACTCGACTCCTCGGAATCCGTGGATACAGACGATGACGGAACTGGCGACAATGCTGACACCGATGATGACGGAGATAACGTGACGGATGCAGACGATGCTTTCCCACTTGACTCCTCTGAATCCGTAGATACAGATAACGACGGAACTGGTGACAATGCCGATACCGATGATGATGGAGATAACGTGACGGATACAGACGATGCTTTTCCACTTGACCCAACCGAAACTGAGGATACAGACAATGACGGAACTGGCGACAATGTCGATACCGACGATGATGGAGATAACGTGACGGACGCAGATGATGCCTTCCCACTTGACTCCTCTGAATCAGTAGATACAGACAATGACGGAACTGGAGACAATGCCGACACTGATGATGACGGAGATAACGTCCTGGATGCAGACGATGCTTTCCCACTTGATTCAACTAAATCTAAAGATACTGTTTCCAACGAGGATTCATCAATTCCAGGCTTTACAGGAATACTGGCAACACTTAGCTTGCTTGGTGCAGCATTTATTCGTCGTAATGAGTGAATTTGATCGTCGATAAGCAGGTTCTGATGTAGAGACCTCTGTAATCGAAAGTTCACACGGCATCTCATGGGTTGATACAAAGAACCGACATATTATTTCCATGAAATCGCAAGGGTTCTTGCAAATCCCTCAAGACATTATGGGGGAGTACAATGGGTGTTCAGTCCCCCAGTACAGAGGCTACCGAAGCGACATGCATCTCACGCGTGGGTGTCGCGTGGGTATTGAGTGAGTGTCGGGTCAAGAGTTATACCACAAATAATCTCAGAACACAATGTGGTCGAAGTAGAGTGCCCTTCATGCACCAAGACAGTAGACATGAAGTATTATTCAACAGGGACTTATGAGTGCCCATATTGCCATGAAGATTTCGAATATGAATCGAGCATTAAAAATAATCTTAAAAATAATCAGAGCCAATTCGGTTACATGATGTATGGGGTGAAAAAAGTAACCAAACCGTTCGCTGGCTACTACCGTTTGGGGGTCCTTCGTGACTATAATGAAGAAGAAAAAGAAGAGAATGAGAGACGTTTGGCAGAACTCACCAACTCAATAGGCCATAAATTAACTCTTGTATTTCTTGCAATAGTGTTAATCTTGGGGAGTCCTCTAATTCTACCAGCCCTCTTTTACCGATTCTGCCAGTTAAAATTTCAACGATTGATATACAAAAGAGGCGGACATCCTGGTAAAAGGCTAACAGAAGTAGACCATCTCTACATTCACCCAGATGGCCGTGTTATAGTGCCACTAAACGATCTTGCTCCTTTCAGATTTAATATAGAGTGGGAAATGCGAATTGAAACCCACTACCATGACGGAAGATGGGATTCAGTTTCCATTCTAAAGGGAAGGAAATGCTATTTTTCACTGGCCTCGTATCAAGCAGGGAATGACATTTATGCTCGAGAAGAGATTTATCAATTCCTTCGCCGCTTTGGTTTGAAAGAAAGTGAAAGACGTACCTCCACACCTAGTGGTGGGTGATGGCGGTAGTGGTGGTGCCTAAATGATGACTAATACATATCACCGACATATCATATCCACGAACTCGCGAGGGGTCTCTCAAACCCCTCAAGACATTATGGAGAAGTACAATGGGTGTTCAGTCCCCCAGTACACTGCCTACCGACGCGTGAAGCGTATGTCACAAGGATATACAATGGGCCGATACAGACGCTTTCCAATTGTGACTAGTTGGAAACGGTAATCAAAACCCCCTCTTTAGCGCTATTTGAAAGCGAAGAGGTGATGAACGGTTAGCGGCTGGATTGCA
>Ga0302122_10000435_pt1 | contig 25698 bp, 23 predicted proteins | sample CB21_SCM_MG_FD_203115 | JGI IMG/M metagenome (GOLD analysis project Ga0302122, IMG submission 203115) | Marine microbial communities from Western Arctic Ocean, Canada - CB21_SCM | ecosystem: Environmental > Aquatic > Marine > Oceanic | place: Canada: Western Arctic Ocean | collected 2017-09-28
ACGATGACTTGCTTAGGTAAACGATCCTTTAGCCTTTAGCCAAGTTACATACATACTACAATTTATTTGTCTTTACTCCAGGAACATTCACGGTTCAAGTTCTGCAGAACCTTTTCACCCCTGGCAGAATATATATACCTTATTGTTGCCAGGGGTGTCGAAAAGTTCTGCAGAACCTGAACAGAACTGGGAAGATTCCGGGAAATTTCCTAAGCAATTTACTTAACTAGTCTCCAAAGAGCAGCCCCCGGAGCAGCATGACCAGATCCCTTGATAATTTCGTGGCCCATACGAATATTTTCCACGGCGTCCTGCGCCGCAGGTGAGCCGAACTGTGAAGTAAGGTTGAGCGTACTTCTAGCAATCCTGCCTTTGTTGCTTTTTAAAAATTTACCAGTGTCTTTGAGAGCTTTCTTTATCTTGCGCTTGGGGATTCCGCCACCCCCCGCTAATTCAAAACCGTTTCCGGCTAATTGGTAGCCGGAACCTGTCATGCCAATTATTAATTTCTTTATATTCTTCGACATGATCTTGATAAGCTCTATTTAAACTAGGGGGCTAGGGGGTCTCTCTGGAATGCCACTTTGGCGACCCGGGGTTCTCATGGACCATACCGCCTGGGTGGACCGAAGGTTCTCATGGACCATACCGCTTGGGCGAACCCGAAGGTTCTCATGGACCATACCGCGTGGGCGAACCCGAAGGTTCTTAGGCCGACCACGTGGGTGGACCCGAATGTTCCCATGGCCGACCGCGAGTGGTGATGTGCGGAATGTGTTCAGAACGCCGATAGGGTTAGATTCACGGGTCTACCGAACCCCCTCCTAGGCCTACCCTACCATTCCTAGTATGTTTCATTCCTGGTGGTTCTGTACAGCACCCCCTTCCGCTGGTTCTTTAAAGAACCAGCGGGTACACTAAGCGACGGGGAGGAAAGAAAGCCAAGAACAACAAACTACATACACCCGGCGCGGGCGCCTACTCGTCGTCGCCCCAATCGTGCCGCTCGCGCCACGTTCCGTACGCCTCGCCGCCGTCCGACAGGTAGACGCCGCGGCTCATGCCGCGCCAGAGGCGGTCGAGCTGGCGGCGCGGTAACTCCGCCGAGAGCGTCGACGGCCAGGCGGGGAACCGGTAGGCGTAGTCCGCGGACGCGCACTCCGCCACGTGCACGTCCGTGAGGTTCGGGGGCCGGTCCAGGTACAGCTGCGCCGGGGTGACGGCGGAGATTGTGTGCGGGGCGCCGTCGATGTCGACCGACGACAGGGAGCCGCACGCGACGCGCAGGAGGCGGCTCCGCGGTCGATTCGCGGCGCCCTGCCACGCGTAGGTCGCGGCCGTGTCCACGAACGACGCGTTCGCGTACGCCGAGCAGTTTCTACCACTCGCGACCGTCGTCGCGGCGCAGTTCGGTGGGCGCCAGAACTGGTGCGTGTGCGCGCCTTCCACGAAGACGTCCACAATCAGCGTCGCGGTCGACTCGAGGGCACCGGTTGAATCAAGAGGGGTCTCCACGGCAAGTGTCAAACTCACGTCGCCCTCGACGCGCAGCGCCGCGAAGCCGTGCCGCTGGAGGTGCGACGCGGCGTCCAGCGTTGACAAGTGCGTGGCAAACGCCGCGGCCTTCGACGCTTCGACGGTGACCCCGGGGCAGCTCCCGACGGCCGTCGACGCCGCGCAGAGGGAAGCCCCGGCCACGACCGCGGCCAGATGCAGTAACGGCGGCACGCGGCCGTCGTCGCCCGCGATCCCCCAACTGAGCAAGGCCACCAAGCCGTCTTTTTTTGCCGGCGGCAGGGGGATGACGACGTCCGCGACCACGGGCGTCTTCGTGAGCCGAAAATTCTCCCGCTCCTCAAAGCGCGCCACCAGCGTGTAGTAGACGCCCGGCAGCACGAGCTCGAAGGCGAAGAGGCCCGCCGCGTCCGTAAAGACTTCGAAGAGCTTCGCTTCGAAGGCAAAGGAGCCGTAGTGCAGCGCGACGCTGGCGTTCGCGACGGGGCGGCCGCTCTCGTCGCAGACGACGCCCCGGAGCTAGCGCGCCATCGTCGGTTTCAGGGTCGGGGCCGCCGTCGGGAGCGGCGACGTCGTCGGCGGCGCCGTCGTCGTCGTCGGCGCGAGCGTCGTCGACGCGGCCGTCGGGGGCGAGGGTAGAGCGCGTCCGCCGCGCATCGTCCTCGTCGTCGTGTAGAGCGCGCCGCCAGCGAGCGCGATGGAGAACCCCGCGACCAGCGCGGAGAACGCGCGCCGGCGCGCCGGCAGCCCAAGCCGCGGCGACGCCGGCGGCGTGGCGGCCTTGCGCGGCGTCACTACGGGCGGCATGGGCGCGACGCGCGCACTAACCTCCCGGCGGACGGGAGACCAGGGCCGCGACGGCCACATGCGGTCGGCGCCGTCCCGCAACTGCGGGCCGCCGGGTGGCTCGGCAAATGCATGACCAAGCTCGCCGCCGCCGTCGAGCGCCCGGGCGCGCTCGTGCAGCCGGGCGACCGCTGCGGCGACTTTACTGCCGCGGCGTCCGGGCGGCTGCATTATTGGAGGCTGCATTATTGGAGAGAAGCCATTTTTGAGCCGCAAAAGGGAGTCGGTGCAGCGTCGCACACGTCGGCGCTGCTGCTTCTTCACCTCCTCGGGCGTGATCGCCCGCTCCCGTTCTATCTCGCCGGCAGCTCGTTGCGTTTTTGAGAGTGAATTTAAAGTTTGACCCTGGGATTTGCGACTTTAGAAGCCATTATGCTAGAGTCGCTTCTGTGTGACAATCGTCCGGTGCGAACTATCTGTTGAGTAACACTCCTGACCCAAGCGTGCAGGTTTGCGAGCCGTGACGGGTTTTTCACAGAGCGCGCTGCCATTTTCATGCAGTGAGCATTGCTGCTACAACTTGGTGCAGGCATCATGCCACGAGTGATCCTCACTGTGCACTGCTTCGCTGCAGCACACGCCCTTTCAGCCACAGCACCAAGTGCATCTCGAGCAGCATATGCTGAGTGGCTTGTACCGCTGTGCCCTGGACTCGACGGCTCGCGCGCAACGCTCGCAGACGATTTCACCGTCACGGCAGCGCGCGCGTACAACGCCGACCAAGTCATTTACTCCATTGGTAATGATGCGCTGCTGTCGCCGGTCGCGGCGTACGCCGACAAGGACGTCGGCCCGCCGCTGCGGGACATCGCACAAAAGGCAGGCCCGGGCTTCGGCGTCGTCGCCGTCGCCGGCTTACTGGCCGCGGAGAAGATCCGGGGGTTCCGTTCGCGGCGGGGCCAGGGCGACGCCGCCGCGGCTGCGGGCATTGTCGTGCCAAGTTTCTGGGGCCCGTACACGCGGCTACTCTGGGACGAGCCGGTCACGAGCGAGGCCAATGCACAATTAGTAGACCAAGCAGTCGCGTTATTGCTGCCTATCCTGGAGACGACGGCGCGACGAGCTTGGACCGCGCCCGATCCGGAGGAGGAGCCGCAGTTCCTCTCCGAGCGATGGGCTTGGCAAGCCATGTACGAGGACGGCGGTTCTAAATCGTGGAGCCGCGGCGAGCTCACTGATCTCGCCCGCGGCGCGCTCGACGTCGCCATCGCGTCCCAGCGACCACCGCTCGCCGGCGACGCCTGGCAGATTAAGGGCCAGGCCGTGCGCTCGGCCGGTCTCCGGGCCGACGCCGGTGAGAGCTCGGAGCCCACAGCGCTAGTGCCTCTCGTAGGCATCGCGGGCGGCGACGCGAACGCAGCGTTCCGCGCGTTCACCGACAGCGTCCCGGCGGGCGAGGTCGCGCCGGCGCTCGTCTGCGTCGCGACGCGCGACATATCCGCGGGCGGCGCCGTGGTGGCGCGGGACCCGTGGGGGTGAACTAATAGCATAAACAAGAACACAAAATTACAAACGGCACCATCGATTTATATAAATATTCATAAAAGTACTACTTTTTGTTATACACCCCAAATCGACCGAAAAAAACCGGCGATTTCTTTCTCCATATAATTGAATTGAACCATTTTCTACGTCTTAATGGAAGCGAGCGGGTTTTCCCGTGGACTATCATTCTGATGTAAAAAAAGGTTCAATTCATATACTACTGGCAACCCAATGGTGGGCCCCAAATCGTCGCGCCGAACGCGGTTCGCGAGGAAAACTGGCGCCGCGCGCCGTCCGCCGCGTAACAACCCGCAACCGCCACAAAACAACACCGCCCCTAGAAAACCGCCCGCGTGCCCGCACAAGATGCTCTTCTCCTCTTGCGCGGGCGCGCCTCAAACCCTCGCGGTCCATCATTTCCTCGCGATGGACGGACCGGACCGTCCGTGGGCGCGGGAAGTCCCTCGTTTCCTCGCGACGGACGGGCCGGGGCGTCCGGGGCGGCGGGAGCGGTCGCCGGGGGATGCCCTGCTCGGTCGGTGACCGCGGCGGACCCTGGCCCAGCGATACGCCCTGCTTGGTCGGACCCGGGCTCGACCGCGCGCCGTCTGGACGGCGCCCCGCGCGACCCAATCTCCGGTCGCTTTCCTCCGTAACGCATCTTTCACCGTGCGTCCATGGAGCGCCTGCTCGCTGACCGCGTCCAGCCGCATCTGCGTTTCGAGTGTGCGCTTGAAGTCGTTGGAAAACATCGACGCGTTGCCCAGCCGCGGCGGCGCGCGGGTCGACGGCCGGCCGAACAGCGTGCTTCGCATTTTGGGTTTTATTGTTGTATTCAACGTTTTGAGGACCTTGGCGTTCAAGCACCAGCAGGACTTCGCGCGCCGATTGAGCTCCGACTTTTGCCCCCATGTTTTCTCGCAGCCGTCGCAGGCCACGTCGCCAATGGCGCGCGCGGTGTCCAGCTCGGACCGCGGCAGATATAGCTGGCGGTCGACGTTCCAGAAGGGCTCGAGCGGGAACGTAGCGATGGGGCGCGCCTTTTTGTGCCAGAGCATGTCGGGTCGGTGTCGTATGATCTAGTCAAACCGTTTCCCCCGCCGCGTCTCCGCCCGCGTCACCATGTCGTAGCACTGCACCCACTTGTAGAACTGGCCCGTGCACGCCTCGCCGCACCGTACCCCCACGTCAGGGGGCTGGCGGTGCTGTTCGATATGTACTTTGTAGACGCGCGGCGGCGGCGTCGGTGCCACTGTGGAGAGGTCGAAGCCGAATCGCAGGTAGTGCGCCGCCCGGTCGAGCTCGGTCTGCGCATGTGCGTACCAGCTGCCCTTCGCGCTGAGCTCCACGCCGAGGTCCACGTAGAGGAACAGCTCGACGGTCGTGCCGCCGACGCCGTCGATGAAGTTGTCGCGCATTTTGACGTGCACGGCCGGGTTGCCCAGCGTGCGGAAGCCCCCGACGATGCAGTGCGCCACGTCCTGCACCGCCGCCGCGGTCAAGAGCAAGGGTGCTGCCCACCACATCCTCATGGCTCCTCACGCGCGGCGAGTCGGGAGGCTGCCATTCTGGATCTACTCCCCGAAAACTCGTCACATGCGTCACACGGGCGTCACCAGGGCATCGAAGTATTCGTGCATTTCAGTGCCGAGCGACGTGGAGCTGGCCACTGTTCCCTCTTGCTGCAGACGCAAAGCTTAGAAAACGGGTTTCTTTCACAAGGCCGTGCTCGTTATGCTCTTGCGCCAGGGGCGAACGGATCGGCAGCTCTTTCCACCACGCGCGAGTCCGGGGCAGCCGTCTCGCCGCGCGCACGCCTCAAAGCAGACCAACAAGTAGAGTGCCCGCTGCACGCTGCTAGACCAATGGAACCATGGCAGCCCCACCAGAACCCCGACTGGACCACGGGCTTCATGGACGAGGAGAAAAGGGAGCTCGACGTCTACTGCGCCATGCTCAAGGACAACCCGCGCGCCATGACCCCCGGCCGCACCGAGGACGACAGCGAAGTGAAGTTCCGCAAGGGCACGACGATGGCCGTGCCCAGGCGCGGCGGCGGCGGGCGCTTCAGCGAGGCCTGCTTTAAAGATACCACAATCATGGCGCTGGAGCAGGGCCAGAGCGTGCGCGAGGCCATGGGTTCGATGCGGGTCAAGAGCCGGCAGCGGAGCCGCGCGGGCAGCCGGCAGCGCCGGCGTACCGCGAAGCCCGCGCCGGAGAACTTTTTGGCAGGCCTGCCCATGCCGCGCAAAAAGTTCGTCCGGGCGCGAAAACATTCGGAGCCCGTTGTGCCGCAAGCGCCGCAAGACGCGGAGGCACCGCCCGACGCGGAGGAGCGCGTAAAACGCATGGAGCGACTGCAGCGACTGGCCGCCCGACGCGAAGCGACCGAGGAGGCCCTCCAGAAGAAGAAGCGGCGCCCGGCGGGGGAACCGCCGCCGAAGAAGAAGGCCGTGGAGCCGCCGCCGACGGCGAGCAAGGTCAAGCAAATCAAGGCGTTCTTTGGCGTGGAGGGGGAGGAAGAAGCACCAGCGACGGCAGAACGCGCGACGACGCCGGCCACGCCATCAAAAAGGGTTTCCTTCGATCCAGACACGGACTTCGACCCCACACCGAGGCCCGTCACGCGCGAGTCAAAAGCGCGGGCGGCGGCGCCAGCAGCACGCACGCCGTCGCCGCGGCTAAAGCGCGCGGAGCCGCTCACGAGACCGGACGCGTTAGAGGGCGGCTCCTGGAAGTTCAGCGACGTGCCGCCCGTCGAGCCGACGCCGGAGAAGTCGCCGGAGCAGCCGATGCCGCGCATAATTATGCCGACCGTGGGCCAGCGGTGCGGCAAGATTGATTATGATGAAGTGTTCGCCGTGCAGGAGGCGCTGGACGTGCGGCGCAACCTGTCGGTGAGAGAGCGGCTGCAGGGTCGCGTCGTCCGGGACCCCCAGCTCGTCGCGAAGCCGGCGCCGGAGCCGCCGGTCAATGACTTCACGGAGGCGCTGCGTGCGTTAAGCAGCGTCCCCGATGGCGTGGCGGTCTAATGGTCGCGCGACGCAGGCAAGGAGGTCGTGCGCACGCGCGTCGCGCAGCTCCAGGAGCTGGAGGACGCGCTGGACGCGGCGGAGGCGACGCCGGCGCCCGTCACTGCGATCGAGCCGGAGACCGCGCGGCGCCTCAAGGCGCGCGACCGCGACACAAGTTGCCCGGCGTGCCGCTGCGAGGCGCGCGGCAAGGCGCCGACCTACGCGCACACGTGCGCCAAGGGCCTCGCCCTCGCGGCCGGCGACCTGAGCGACAGCAGCGAAGAGAGCGTCGAGGCCATGGACATCTACGAGCGGCTGGGGGACGCCGAGGACCCCGCGGACTTCGAGCGGACGCTCCAGCAGGCGCGGGCGCGCGCCCTCGAGGAGGAGAACGAGACGGAGGAGCGCATCGAGACGCTGGAGGAGCTCGCCCGGGAGCACGTGTCGGATTCGCTCGCGGTCATGGAGTACCGGTATGAGCTGCGCCAGCTGGCCAAGGGCGGGACTCTATCCGGATTGATCTCCAAGCCGCGCGCGTATGTGGAACGGCAGGTCGCGAAGGCGGTCCTGGGCGGCTCGCCCGCGGGCCTGCGGACGGCTTTGGTGGCACTAGCGCTCTTCCCGCCCGTCCGTGGACCAGTGTCCCTTACACGAACGTGCCGTTGTACTCACCGGTCGATACGCAGGTCTCGGACAGGGCCTCGAAGGTCGAGGCCGCGGCGCAGACGCTGCGGGCGTTCGCGCAGACGTTCACCGGGAGGGTCGCGGGCGACGCGCCCGACTGGCTCGCCGCGAAGCTGGGCGCAATTCGGGCGTCGTCCGACGAGACCGAGCCCTTAGTTGTGACGTGCATCAACCTGTGCCTCGTGGCGCGGAAGATGGAGCTGCGGAAGCGCGTGAAGGACGGGGCCAAGGACGACCGGGGCGATGCGAAGCTGATACCGCAAGGCGTCTCCAAGAAGCGGGAGGCCGAGGACGGGTCGTCGCGGGCCCACGCCGCCTGCTTCCAGGCCCTCATCAACGCGGGCGCCCACGCCAACCAGTGGGACGGGAGCGGCCTGGGCCCGCTGCACCACGCCGGCAAAACGGGCGACGCGGGGTGCGTGCGCTTCCTGGCCTCCTTGGGGGCGGACGGCGACCAGTTCGTCTGCGACGAAAAGCGGTTGCGGCCCTTGCACCTGGCGGCGGCGGTGTCGTGTCGGAAGCGGTCGCTGCGGACCTGCATCGCGCTCTTGGAGCACGGCGCCGACGCGCGGTGCGTGGATTGGGAGGGCCGGACGTGCTTGCACGTCGCCGGGGAAAGGGGACCGCGAGGGTTGGTTGAGTTGTTGATGGACGCCGGCGCGCCGCGCGCCGCGGATGCGAAGGGGCGGTCGCCGGCGGACGCGGCCGAGGCCGCGGGCCAAACTAAACTAGCGGCGGTGATCCGCGGCTACCGGGACCCCGTGAAGCGCGTGGGCGGTTCGATCGGTATCTCGAAACGCCTCGAGTTCCTGGAGACTGGCCAGCTCGACCTAGGACTTGGCGACGAGAGACCCGTGGATTCGTTACGGGCGTCCGCCAAGAAGTTCCGCAAGGACATCTTCGCGTCCCTCGGCGAGGCCAAGAAGTACAAGTCGGGGATGAAGAAGCCGAAGCGGCCTCCAAAACCGCCGGACCTCGCCTTCCCCGAGGACACGGAGACGTGGAAGCCCTGGGTGCGCTACGTAGACGAGGAGGGCGCCCCGTACTGGTGGCGACGCGGTGTCTTATTGGAATATTGCGTCGCGGCGATGGCGTGGCGGCACCCGCCAGACGCCATCGATGCGTAAATCGGAGGCACGCCACCAGCACGCCATCACCGCGATCCGTAGATCGGAGGCACTCCACCAGCACGCCGTCGCCACGCCGCGGACATTGACCGGGGACGGGCTCCGCTCACCCCTCGGCTCCGACGCAGGCACAACCCCGAGACGGACGCGTCGGCCTGGGACGAGCCCGAGAAGTTCGTGCCCGCGAAGGCGCCCGTAATTCGCCTGACCGAGGCCGAGAAGCGGGTTCGCGCCGACGCGAAGAAGGCCCGCAACGCGCACCGGCGCCGGCTGGCCGCGGCGCCGAGTGCGCTCGACGCGCCTGCGCTCATGGACGCGCCGTCGCCCATCATGGATCCGCGGCGCACGTCCGCGTCCAGCTTCGCCGCCGGCGAATGTCGCACGCTGTTCGCCCCGGGCGGCGACCCGTCTCCGTCGCTGCCGCCCATCCGGGTGGACCCGGCCGCCGAGGAACGCAAGCGAAAAGCTCTCCGCAAGGCCAAGAAGGCCGCGTCGGCCGTGGCCCGCCTGAACGCGCGCCGCGCCCAGAAGTTCAAGAAGCCGGACTCGCGCGTCGCGCCGTCCGGCAACCTCAGCCGCAAGCTCGCGCTCAACTTATCGAACCTGCCGGCGCCGACGGCGCAGATCCGCGGCCGGACGCCGCTCAAGCGCGTGACGTTTTCTCGCGAGTCGAGTGCGGGTCGGCGCGGCTCGTTAGAGGTGCGCGCGTGGACGCCGACTTCGCGGTAGTTTTGTTTAATTTGTGGTGTTGCTTGAAGTCTTGTAATTTTGGTTTTACTTTGTAGTTTATCCAAGGGCGTACATGCCGGGAGCAGAACGTCCCTCGTAAGGAAGGCCCCCGATGAGCATGGCTGTATGGTTACATATGACACTTAGGCTAAAATATACACGGTGGCCGACGGGCGACGATGGGATCTAAGTAGGGACGCAGGCTCCGGCGCAGGCGTCGCAGGTCAGGAGCAACCGTGCTTCGGGCCGGCGTCGGCGGCCTGCAATTTGAGAAATGCGGCCACCGCCGCGGCTGGGTCGCCGCCCGGTCGAGCGGCTAGGCTGTAGGCCGCCGCGAGCCCAGCGGCGTGTTCATGAGCTGGGCACGCGCGGGCCGGGACGGGCGCCGGGACGCGCGCCGGGACCGGCACCGGGGCGGGCACTGGGGCGGGCGCCGGGGCATTCGTTTGCTCGGCGTCGTTGCCCAGCGTGATGTAGCCTTTTTGGACGCAGTTATTGATGTCCGCTCGCGTCCCCCCGGCCGCCAGCATGGCATTGATGCTCGTGGTGCCCTTGTACCGTTCGTACCGCGCATACCCCGCGCCACCTCTAATCGGGTTGCTCTGCAGGATCCTGATTGGGTAGTCCAGTCGGACCAGCTCATTGATGTCCTGGTAGGAGAGCTTGGGCCGCGACGAGGCGAAGTGCTCCTTGAAGGGGTCGTAATCCGAGTATATTTGGCATTGGAAAAAAAAACAAAAAATTAAGACCGGAACGAGAAAAATGGTCGATGATATGCAAGAGCACACGCAATTTCGATATAAAATAGCCTTGCAGGGCTAACCTTTCTCGATTTGTGCAGTGACGATTCGGTGAAGAAACTGTGTCATCCAGTCGCTTACAGGATAAATGAAATTTGCGCAGGGGCCATGCTAATCTTCTCTGTATCGTTCCAATTTAAATAGATGTCATACTCTTTCGAGCAGACATCCCACTAGCTTTTTTCAGTCTATTTATCCCGTGCCGCGCAAAAAACCTGTGAGATCGCGACCGCCGCCGAGACGACATGCTCGAGACCGGCCACCGCCGGGGACAATAGCATACACGCACGGAAACCAAGCTAATTGCTCCCCCACCGCGAGAGAGGTGCTGAATCGACAGAGCTGAGCGGCGCGGCGAACGGAGCAAACGCGTTTATAGAGAGCGCCCAAGCTCACAGCGCGTAACCGCAGCCACAGGACATGGAGGAGAACCCAACCCTCTACGTCTCCCCCCTCAGCCGAGAGGAAGCGCAGCTCGTCACGGGGCTCCGGGAAGTGACCGGTCTCGACGCGCACGTCGCGGCGCGCCAGCTCCGCTACCACCACTGGGAGCTGGACCAAGCGTTGGCGCACTTCCTGGACCGCGGCGGCGCCGTGAGCGCGGCGGCGTCGGGCGCCTTTCGCCAGCTGCAGCGGCTGCACCCGAACCGCGACGCGCGGCCGCGCGCCGGCGAGGGCGTCGTCCGAATCACGGCCGCCCCGCCGTCGGCCATCGAACCGGACCTCGAGCGCGCCACGGCCTTTGTGCGCGCCGCACTCGACGACGCCTCGCTCGACGTCGTGGCGGGCGCCAGCCAGGCCGCGCGCCGGCTCTTCTCGACGACGTTGCTGGCGCCCTACGGCTCGCCCCGCACGCTCGAGCTGCGGCGCGGCGGCGCGTTCGTCGCCGCGGCGCGCGTCGGGACGGCCGCGGTGGCCGTCCACGGCGGCCGCATCCACGACGTCTTCGAGATCGAGGCCTTCGCCGTCGCAGCGCACGAGCGCGGCCGCGGCTACGGCCAGGCGCTGTTGTTGGCGCTGTTGCTGGCGCTCGCGGCGGCGGCGCCGCGGCCCGTGGTTGTGGTTACGCGGCCGCGCGGGGAGACGGCCGACTTCTGGCGGACTACGTTGCTCGAGTGGTCCCGGGGCTCCGAAGGCGAGCGCGGCATGTGGCGCGCGCTCGTGGCGGAGGACGCCGTCCCGTTCGCCTACGAACTCTCGACGACGACGGCCCTGTTCTGGTCCGAGGCGGCCGACCGGGCGCTGCGCGCCCTGTCGCCGTGGTTCGCGCGGCTCGCGGCGCGCAAGGCCGAGATCTCGCCGGGCACGCGCGTCGCGGAGCTCGAAGCGGCGCTGGCGACGGTCGAGGCCGAGCGCGAGCGGCTCACGAAGCGGATCCGGGTCCTCGAGGCGATAGCGCCGCCCGCGGCGTCGCCGGTGCCGCCGTCGGACTCGGACTCGGACGCCGCGCCGTGCGCGCGCGCGTCGGAGTCGGACGAAGCCGCGCCGCCCATGCGCGCGCCGCCCTCGCGCGCGCCATCGCCGGACCCGGTCGGCCGGCCCTCCACCGCGGCGGCGCTCGTCTTCAACTACGTCCCGCCCGTGGCCACGTGGCCAGCGCGCTCGCCACGGCCGGAGTCGGACGACGATGCTGGCCCTGCGGCGGCGGTGTGTCCGGCGGAGGAAGATGCCGCCGCGCCGCCTCCGGACGCGGACGAAACTCTCGCCGCGCCCGCGCTGCCGCCGCCCCCGGACGTTGCCGCCGCCGCGCCCGCGCCGTCACAACCGGACACGGCGGACGACGAGGCCATTGCGCGGCTGTTGGCGGCGGAGTACGCGGCGCCGTCGCATCACGCGGCCCCGCCACCGGTGCGAGCGGCCGCGAAGCGTGCCGCGCCGTACGCTAGGCACTAATTTTGTGATGTTTGGTACTCATGTGGCTGTGTACGACTTATGCCCCCGGGCCCGACGGCGTCTCGCGAGCGCGGAGCGCAGCTTGCGCTTGTAGCAGGGCGGTCTCCATTCCCGCTGTGGTCGGGTGCGCGGCCCCGAGAACGCGCCGCGCGGTCCGTTCCGTGTCCTCGAGTATCGTCACGGCCTCGCGGAGATCGTCGAGCGTGGCGCCGTCGTCCAGGTAGAGCGTCTCCCCGTACATCTGCTTCATGCTGAGCGTGAGTTTGCTACTCCCACTAAGAACGCGTCGCGCGACGGGTAATGTTTTGCGTAAGAGCGATTGGGCTTCTTCCAAGCGATTTAGTCGTTTTAGCAATGACGCGTAATTGTAGGCCATTATGAGGGTTTGCTCATGTGCTTCACCAAGGAGCCTCATATATCCGGCGTATGTGTCTCACCGCGCGCATAGGGACTCATCAAACCTTCCTAGCATTTGATACGTGTTCGCGAGATTGCTCTGCGCGGCGAGCACGCGCTCTTCTGATGAGACATTACGCCGCTCCATAGAAAGCTCAGCCTCTTGCACGGACAACGCGTCCCCGTGGTTATTTGAATTTGACAAGCCGTTCCCAAGCTCAGTGATTGCCAACCTCCGAGCCCAGTCCGCCTCCGGCCGGTCCACGTATGTCTTCCAGCACGCCCACCCTAGAGCGCATGCTACGACGCCGTAATATCGTTGCTCGCACAGGCCACACGTGTGCCACCGACCCCACCTCTCATTCAACACCTTGCTGCCAAATTATTCTCCTCGGCCTCGTCCATCAAAATCTTCGCCTGCTCCGCCAAGCACGACACGTGCGCAAAACCCGCAGTCCCGCGGCACGCACACCCGCGCACGAGGCCCTCCTTTGCCTTCCAGTGGACGGCCTCCGTGCAGATGTAGCACGTCTGGCCCTTCGTGTCGGCCGCGCACGCCTCGGCCGCGACCTTCACGGCCTCCTTATTTTTGTTGTCGGCGTGGTATTGTTCCGCGTTGCCGCCGCGGTGTATTTTCTTGCAGATCTGCTTGTGCCCGCGGCGCCAGTGGTCGTGTTGGCACGTGGAATTGCAGTACCTGGTTTTGTACCGCACACATCGCGGGGCGTCGTGGGCGAGCGGCGCGGCGCAGGCGGCGCAGGTTGTCAGGATTATGTTGTTTGGCGAATGTCTTTATGCGTCGGCGTGAGCGAGCAGATGAGCGCGACCTCGAGACGCCGACTCATACGGGTTTTTGCCTGGACAAGTCACACACGCCTCCGGGCGCGCGCGAAAGAAGGAAGACGCCCGACTTTCACAGTTCATCCTTAGCCCCACTACTCGCGCCGGGCGGCAGCGGCGCGTAGTCCGTCGACCGCGAGTAGCCCGTCAGGTCGGGCAGCGTCGTGAGCCGGTCCGCGGGCACGCCGTAGTACTTGCGCGTGCTGTCGCCGCGCGGCCCGTCCCAGTCTAAGGGCGAGAAGTGGCTGAAGAGGTTCGCGAACTCCGTGCCCCGGAAGCGCATGGGCCGGCCGTGCCGGAGCCACGCGCCCTCGTACAGGATAACTTCGCCCGGCTGCGTGTAGACCTCGGCGACCGTGCCGTTCGCCAAGAGCAGTTCCAAAGGCCAGCCGCCGTTCTTGTCGACTTGTTGGCCGACCTGGATGACCGCGCTCGCCAAATGCGTGTCCATCCTATCCACATGATCAATCAACATGCTGCCCCGCCGGTACACGCGAATGCCAAAGGTCGAGGTGTGCTTCAGGCGCAAGCCGGTCCACCACTGGAGGATGTCCCTTAATTCGCGCACCACAGCTCGATGCGTCGCGGGGAACTCGTCCAGGTTCACCTTGTCAATGAGGACCTTGTCGTTGTTCGTGTAGCCGCCCGGGATCACCCCGTGGGGCTTCATGGAGTCGTTCCGCCGCTCCTGGTACCAGTCCGTCAGCGCCGCGTGCAGCGGTTGCGTGAAGCTCATCTTGGCGTAGCCCGGGCCGTCCGAGACTCTAGGGATGCTCGCGATTTGCGAGACGTACGACTCGTCCACGGTCTTGAACTCCCTATGTTTGCCAACTTCGCCCGGCTGTAATCCATAATCGCGCGGGTCCCGCTTTCTCAGGTCGTCTTCGTGGAGGTAGCGCACGCAGGACCACTGTTGAGAAGGTCCCTCGCAGGGCTTGTCCGGGGCGTGGAGCAGCTGCTCGAACTCCGAAGAACGGGGAGACAAAGGTGCTTCCGACTGCAAAGCTAAGGCGTCGCCGCACGCCTCCACGGAGATTCGACGCGACCGCTTAGAGTCCAAAAAGGCCTCGGCCACGACCTCCCGCGCTCCCACCGTCCTTCTTATGCGGAAGGCGTGGCCCTCGAAGCTCTGGTGCGTCGTCTCCCCCAATGGTTCTAACAAGCCCTGGTTGTGCTCCTCGCCCTGGTGGTTCAACCAAATGACCTCGAGCTCCTCATTCACGGCACTGCGGAAGGTGACGGAGGCCTTGGCGTCGCCCCGGTGGACGCTCTTTAAGTTAGCGTCGGGCGCCGGGCACGGCTTCGCGCCGCTCGTCGCGAGGAGCGCGAGGCCGAGTGCAAGGCCGAGCCGCAGCGTCGGTTTCGATGCGTGCTGCATCTGGTATCCAGTGGCACGTTGTAGGGCGCCGCCGAGGCTGCCAATCCACTGGATGCAAGATGCCCGACAGTGGAGATGACACGTGTGCTGTGAGCGGAAGCTGCGGATCGACTACGCAGTTGCGGTGTATATTTCAGACGTGTTCTTGAGAGCACAGCTCGTCAATGCAGCCAGCGCACCAGCTGTGGCCTTTGCCGCCGCACAACAAATTTTCAGGACCTGCGAAACCCGCGCGAGACACGGATACGGATCACATCGACGCGACGCGGTCCCTGCGACCGCCCCTCATCGATGGCGTCGGGGCCTTGACGAGTCCAAGCGGCAAACCCCCCGCCGGTCGGCGTCCGCGCGCGGGCTACGCGCAAAAAGTCAAAGATGCAACTATTAAACCACGACGTTCTCGACCTTGGCCGTCTTGTCAATGCGCTTGAAGATGCCCGCGACGACCTTGCCCGGGCCGAGCTCGTAGCCCTGGGCGAAGCCCGAGCCCAGCAAAAGGGCCACGGAGTCCTCGAAGAGCACCGGCGACGTGACCTGCTGCGCGAGCAGGTCCTTGATGACGCTGGGGTCGGCGTGGGCCTGGGCGTCGACGTTGGACACGACGGGGATGGTCGGCGCCTTGACGTCCGTGTCCGCGAGCGCTGCCGAGAGCGCCGCCACGGCCGGGGCCATAAAGTCCGTGTGGAAGGCGCCGGCCACGGCCAGTTTGACGGCCATGCGCGCCTTGAACTCGGGCTTGGCGAGCTCTGCGACCTTGTCGACGGCGGCCATGCCGCCGGAGCAGGCGTAGTTGCCGTTGCACAGGAAGTTGGCGATGGCGATGGGCTCGCCCGATTGTTCGGCCGCGGCTTTGCATAGCTCGGCGACCTTATCTTTGTCCAGGCCGATAACCGAAACCATGCCGGAGGGCTGCGCGTCGGAGGCCGCCTGCATGGCCTCGCCCCGCAACTTCGTCAATTTGACGCCGTCGGCGAAGGAGATGGCGCCCGCGAAGCACAAGGCCGAGTACTCGCCCAGGCTGAGGCCCATGGCGCAGGTGGCGCTCGAAACGACGTCCGGCGACTCCGCGCGCAGCTTCTCCACCGCCGCCATGCTCGCCACGAAGATGGCCGGCTGGCTCACGGCCGTGGAATCGAGCTCGGCCTTGGGGCCCTCGGCGCACTTGGCCAGTAGATCATAACCTAAGATAGCCGAGGCCTCGTCGAACAGCGCCTTGGCCGCCGGCACCTCGGCGCACGTCTCCACGGCCATGCCCACGCTCTGCGCGCCCTGGCCCGGGAAGAGGAAGGTCGTCGCCGCGTCGACGGCCATGGCGTCCGCGCCAGCCTTGAGGGATGTGGCCATGTGCCGCCGTGCGGGCGCCACGAAGGCCCGCGCCGTCTGGACCGCGAGAAGGAGCATCGCTGGCCGCATTTTCAGTCGGTGTTCTTGCAATTCGTTGCTTGCAAGTTGAGTTTGCAGCGCTCCAATAAAGCGTCATGCAAAGCCAGAGCATGTTGATTTTTCGTGCTTTAGCACGCGTCGTCTTGCTGGGGAAGCAGCCGGGCAAGACCTTGGACGCCTTCCGACGGTTCCGAGCTCGAGATAAAAACCCGCGAGCGAATACCCGCGTCGTAGACTTCCGTCGCCTCTCGATTAATCCCAGCGCATGCTACATAGTACTGCAACGATATAACAGCAAGATGCAGTCCTTCACTGCCCGGACTGCGCGCGCCGCCACGACCAGCAGCCAAACGCTGCGCCGCGCCTCGAACGTCGCCGTGCTGGGCGCCGCCGGCGGCATCGGCCAGCCGCTCTCTCTATTACTAAAGGCGGACCCGCTCGTGAAGAACCTGGCGTTGTACGACGTGGTGAACACGCCCGGCGTCGCCGCGGATTTGAGCCACTGCAACACGCCGGCCAGTGTGAGAGGGGTCGTGGGCATGGGCAACGCGGAGGAAGCACTCCAAGGCGCCGACATCGTCGTGATCCCGGCCGGCGTCCCGCGCAAGCCGGGCATGACCCGGGACGACCTCTTCAACACGAACGCCTCCATCGTCGCGTCCTTAGCCGAGGCCTGCGCCAAGGCGTGCCCCGACGCGTGCTTTTTGGTGATCTCCAACCCCGTGAATTCGACGGTGCCCATTTTTGCTGAAACTTTAAAAAAGCACGGGGTCTACGACAAGAACAAATTGATCGGCGTGACCACTTTGGACGTCGTCCGCGCGAACACGTTCGTGGCCCAGAATCAGGGCATGGACGTGCGGGACGTCAGCGTCCCGGTCATCGGCGGCCACGCGGGCACGACGATCATCCCTCTGTTGAGCCAGGTGGCCGGCGCTAATTTTTCAGAGGAAGACATCGAAGCGTTAACGCAGCGCATCATGTTCGGCGGCGACGAGGTCGTCAAGGCCAAGGACGGCGCCGGCTCCGCGACTTTGTCCATGGCCTACGCGGGCGCGCACTTCACGTCCCAACTCTTAAAGGCCATGGACGGCCAACAGGGCATCACGGAGTGCGCCTTCGTCGAGTCTTCGGTAACGGCCGCGCCCTACTTCTCCACGCCCGTGTCCCTCGGGCCGAATGGCGTGACCGAGGTCCACGGCCATGGCGCGCTGTCGGCCTACGAGCAGGACGTGCTCGACAAGGCCGTGCAGGACCTCATCGCCCAGGCCGAGAAGGGCATCGCCTTCGCCGCAGCCAAGTAGAGAAGGGGGCGTGCTAAGTGAGACTATATGGTAATACCGCGCCGAGGGCGTCCGGGGATGGGCCAGTAAGAATTTCGCCGGCAGGAAACGTAAACGAAGAGCAAAAAGAAAAAGAGGAACGAGGAAAATCGTCGAAGTGTATCAAGAGCAGCACACAGTTTCGATAGGAAGTCCAGCTGTGTAAACAGCGCACCTTTCTCGATTTGTGCGTGTCATCCTTGCGCAGGGGCCATGCTAATCTTCTCTGTATCGTTCCAATTTTAATAGATGTCATACTCTTTCGAGCAGACACTAGAGTACGCTTCAAAAAAGGATATAAACAAGCCCAGCTTTCGAGGAATTGACCCGGGTCATCGGGTCGTCTGGCGTGAAGAGAGTGACCGGGCTGCCCCGGCGCCGCGGGCGGCCCGCCGAGCACGTCTGAGGCTGCCCCGAGGCAGCGAGAAGACAAGCCGCAAAGCGCTGGTGCCCAAGGCTCTCCACAAGGCATAGCAAGGGCGGACCGCTGCACCGGCGGCGCCCGCGCGCGCCCAGGCCGCCCGCGCCCATATATTCCTGCTCGTGCCGAGCCCCACGCGGACATTGAGCGCCGGCACCTGCGAGCCACACCACATCGTCGGCGACGCCGCGCGCCCCGGGCCCACCACAAGGCAATTAGCTCCCACGCGCCCATTCATTCACCTCGGAGAGATTCATGCACGCAATAAAATTATGCGATGGATTATGCTTTTATGCTGCATAGCGCCTGTCTGCGCTGGCGACGTGACCAAAGCACCGGCTGCCCACGACGAGAAGGACTGCGGCAGCGGCCCGTTCGAAAGGTGTGGCTTCTTCTATGATGTAGTGCCATGGTGGCATCTCATCAGCCCGCTCATCGTATGCTTTGTGGTGATGCCGATGTTTGCTTGGAGCCTCACGAAGCGCGGCGCCTGGTCGGGCTGGCACGCCTTGGCCAAAAAGTACGCCCTCGACGCGTGGCCGCGCGACGCGAGCGACCTGAGCGTGCCGTCATTCCGTCGCCTCCGCCGGCGCGACGGCTGCGCGTCAAAGAAATTCGACCAGCAGCTGCGCGTCGCCGCGGCGCCGACGGCTTTGTGTTTAAGCGTCGAGTGCTGCGCCAATGGTTTGCGACCACTCGCAGTGCCGTGGCCTGCCGTACGCGACGGTGGCGACAAGTCCATGTGTAGTATGCGGCTCGGGCAGCTCGTGCTCGACGAAGAGGTGCTCGTGATGCTTGACGGGGCCATTTATTCTAAGGTGCTGGCCGCGAAGAGTCGTTCCACTCTGGTTCTTTAAAGTTAACAGTACGGGCGGCGGGACAAGATGCGCGCGTCGTCGTCGAACACGCTGGCCTATAGCTACTGGCACGGGCACCGGCACTCGGCGTATGTCTAGCCGGCGCCGGCGCGACCATCGCCAGTGGCCGATGTCGCGCCGCCCGTCCCTGTGATTAATAAGTTCAAAATTTAGATTACCCCGGACGCCACCGCCACATCACTGGAACGCGGCGCGTGGAAAGACTCCGCGGCCGCGTGCGAGTAGTCGAAGCCGGGCGTCGGCGTCGACGAGAGGCCGATGCGCGCGGCCTGGGCCGGCCCGAGCGAGTCGGACACGCTCCGTAAAGAATCCTGGGTGACGAGGTCCGGCCGCTCCACATTTTTTCCGAACAACCGGTCCACGCAGCCGTGCACGGAGAACCGTGATCGTAGAGGCACGAACGCTCGCCGCGAGTGGTCCAGGCTCTCGCCGTCCAGGTGGCCGTGGTCCAGTTCCCGCCCGATGTCGTTCACGTTCGGGAAGCACTCCAGGTGCACTCCCAAAACCAAAAGTTGCAGCGCCGCGCAGGCCACCGGCACTAAAATAAAGGTCAGCAACCAGTACACCCCCAGCTCATAGGAATGAAACGCCACCCCATAAAACTCGTAGTCCAGGAAGGGCGGGTCCAGCACGCCCGGGAAGGTCGCCTGCGCCATGAAAATGATGAACGCATACAGCAGCGCCAACTGCACAAAGAAGAACCCGACCTGGTACCGGTTCCACGAGTCCACTAGTAGAGCTGCTCTTAACAACATGGCGTTGACCATGCCCACGAAGACGGCCGTGCCGAAGACCCAGAGGTCCCCGTCCTTGCCCTTGTGCGTCCAGACGCCCTGGGGGACCACATACACTTGTCGCGTGATGAAATATATGAGTAAAGAACACCCGACGGCTTCTAGAGTAGCGTAGGCCATGTTCGTGACATTTAAATCCATTCTATGTAATCCGGCGGCGTAGAGCCGCGGGTACTTTTGGACCGTTTCGTTCGAAGTGTCCACGTCGAACCAGCCGAAGGCTAGTGGCGTGAAGGCCAGGAAGAAGTTGAAGCCCGAGTAGACCCAGGCCTCGTAGAAGGACGTCCCGCTCCAGCCGCAGTCCGCCTGGTAGTAAAACAACACAAACGTGAGCACGATGTTCTTGAAGAAGGAGTACACGATGACTTTTGATAATCTTCGGTAATTCCGTCGGCCGTGTTTCAGGAGAAGCGGTTTGAGAAACCTAAACTGGCCGATGGCGAAGTCCGAGTTGTTCACCGCCTGGCGGCCTTCTTTGCCACTTATACCGACGCCGATGTGGGCCTCCTGGATCATGCCCACGTCGTTCGCGCCGTCGCCGATGGCGAGCGTTACGGGGTTGGAAGTGTCCTTCTGCCGCACCAAGGCCACGATTAACCGTTTCTGGGCTGGACTCACCCGACACGCAACCACGGCCTTGCACACGCTCGCTAAGGTAAGGAAGCACTCCCCCAGCTCCTCGTTCCCCAAGATGGTCTCCATGGCCGTCGCGCCCTCGACCACCAGAGCCAGGTGGTCCGACGCGAGGGCCGCCGGCGTCCGGTGCGGGTCGTCGTCGAGCGGTTCCCGCAAGGTCGACTCCTGGAGTGCTGATCGAGTATGCAGGGCGTCGGGCGCGGCCGCCCGCACGACTTTTTCCAGCTCGGCGAGCTGCGCCGTAAGGCCGTAGTCGCCGAGCGGGCCCTTCGCGGCGCCGTCGGCCTGCGCGCGCGGACCCGTGTGGGGAAGCACGAAGGGAAGGACGCCGGAAACGCACCGGCAGTCGGATCAGAAACATATCCGCCGTCAGCAGCCTGGCCGCGTAGCCGATGTTGATGGCCGTTTCTACTTTGTCGCCCGTCAGGACCCACAACTTGATGTCCGCCCTTGCTAGTTCGGCGATGGTCTCCGGGACCCCCGCCTGGAGCTTGTCCTCGATGGCCGTGGCGCCCACGACCTCCAGGTCCCGCTCCAAAAGAGCGGCCGCCCGCGCGAGTTTCCCCTTGCGGTCCGCCGTGCTCGTCTCGGCCGCGCGCCTGCGTGGACATCGCATCAAAAATGGAGGGGAGCGCTTCCACGCCGGGCAACGGACCAAGCCTTGAGGAACGCGTCCCGCTCGCTCCTCGAAAGATCCCGCCGCCCCAAGACCAGAGTCCGCAGGCCCTCTTCCGCAAAGCCCTGGAGGCACGCGTCGAGCGCCTTTCTCCCGCCCGCGAAGCGCCGGAAGGCCTGGGGGCCCGCCAGGCCGAAGACGACGTTGTCGGCCCCCTTGACGAGCACTCGGGCTTTGCCGTCCGGCCCCTGGATCAGGCAAGCCATGCGCTTGCGCGTACTATCGAAGGGGATCGTGGCCAGCACCACGTACTTCTGTCCTTCTACACTAATACCTTCGCTGCTGCGGTGCGTGAACTTTAGACCTAGAGCAGCCGCTCCTTTGACTAACGCCTCCTCGTCCGGCGACTCCGCCTGGTACCCATTTTCGTCCGGGACCACGGTGTGGCACACGGCCATGATCTCCACGACGTCCCTTTCTATCGACTTCGTGGCGACTTTCGCCCGCAACTCCGCTCCATCGTCGTAGACTCGGCCATTACACGCACATTTCTTGAAGGTCATCACATTCTGCGTTAGCGTACCGGTCTTATCGGAGAAGATATGAGCCACCATACCTAGATCCGCGTTCATGTTCGACGTTCGTGCGAGGGCCGGCACGTCGTTTTCCGCATCGTACATGTCCAGATCATTATCCACGTAAGAGGCCTGGACATAATTGATCATTTCTATACTCACATACAACGAGATGGGTATGAAGTTACAATACAAAATGAAGAAGGTTGGCCACGTACTACCAGGTGGGTAGTTGCCACTCGATTCGCAGTTGTCTCTGAACAATACAGGTACGCCACTACTATCGTACCGATAGCACATGTACCACAAATTGGCTTTGTGGGCGCCGAACCACACGATGTAGGCGACCATGGAGACCGTGGTTATCAAAAGCATGGCCACCAGTATGAAATAGACCATGGTGTTGACCACTCTCTCCAATTCACTGAGTTTGGACGGGACGTCCCGCGAGTTTCGTACGAGGCGCGTGTCCCGGCCCGTGTAGGCTACGACGCCAAGCGCTGCTTTCGTGTTCCTTAGCGTCGAACCCCTGAGTAGAAACTGCGCCGCGTCCAGGGGGACCTCTCGCGGTTGTCGGAGCGTCCCTTCGAACGTGTGGACTCGGCCGCAGGGCGGCTCGAAGTCCGCACCTATCTGAATGTTCTTCGCCGCGGACGGCGCCATCTCGTCGTCTACTAACGCGGGCTCCTTGATTTTCAAGTTCGTCTCGCCGTCGATGTTCGAGGTCTCCACGTACGCTTGCCTTTCCGAGGACCACACCAGGATCAAGTCGGCCGGGATCTCCTCCCGATCCTTCACGACAACAATATTTCCGGGGCGCAGCGCCTTCCGTTTCACAATTTGGGTCGCGCCCGGCGGATCCCCGGGGTCACAGCTCAGGATGGTCGCAGCCGCGTCGTTCACCCGCTTGTCCTGGAGGTGCCGCTTCACGTCCTCGAAGCCTTCCTTGGCCATGGTGATGGATAGAATCAACGCGAGTGGCGCCACCGTCGACCACGGCGTCAGGGGCGAGTAGTACGCGTCGGTGTAGGTGCCGACCATCATCATCAAGGAAATCAATAAAAAGTACTGGTTCGCCGTGCGCCGCATCTGCTCGAAGAGGCTGCGCGGCACAAAGGTCAAGACCGAGTACTTCGAGGTCGTGATCCCGTTGTCGCAGTAGCCCGCGTCGTCCAGCGGGCCGCCGACCGTGAGGTCGAGGCTGCGCCACTGCTCCGGCGCGATGTCCACCGCCAGGCACTTGTCGAGGTAGGCGCCCATGGTCTCTGGCTGGTTGTGCTCTCTGAGCGTTGTGCGGCGATGTATGCAGGCACCGCTACCGCTTGGTGTTGCCTCCCGGTGCCTTGTCCAGTCGACGACGCTTGGGCAGCCGTGCCTGATCCAAACACACCCCGCGGTGCTTGCCAAGCTCGAAATCGGTCCCTAGTAAATTCCTAGTAGTTTCTCCGCCAGAGACATCTTTTTGCCCGTGGGATTCCCTCGTAGTGGCCCCAGAAAGACGGCGTCGCGATTGAGTACGACTCAGTTGTGCGCGGGTTTCGCGTCCAGCATCGGCGAGACTACGCGATTTGCCCAATTTAGCTCGCTGCACGCAGTTATTTGGCATCATGGCTATCGGCAAGAATAAACGGCTGACGAAGGTGAATAGCGGCGTCTAAGAAGCGAGCAGCGAGCGCGGGAGGACGCGCGGGAGGACTAGCAGCGAGTGCTGTTTGACGGGCGCCTAGCGGGCTGTACGAGGGCGCGCCACGCCCACGGACAGCCGCCGCGGGTGCCGCCAGCAGCCTTGGCAGCAGCAGCGAGAGCTGTGGCACGCTGGGGACGAGGGCAAAAATAGCAACGGCGCGGCCCGCCGCTTTCGCCCCGAACGAGCGGACGGCCCGGAGGCCCGCGGCTCGCCGCCGCGGCACCTGCAGCGGGAGCCGCGCGGAGAGAACGATACAACGACGAGAGAGAGAGAGACCGAGCGCGCCCGCACCCCCACCCCCCGCAGTCGAAGAAGGGCGGCAAGAAGAAGGCGGTGGACCCCTTCCTCAAGAAGGAATGGTACGAGATCAAGGCGCCGTCCATGTTCAGCGTGCGGAACGCGGGCAAGACCCTGGTCACGCGGACCCAGGGCACGAAGATCGCGTCGGACTCGCTCAAGGGCCGCGTCTTCGAGATCTCGCTCGGCGACCTGAACAACGACGAGGACCAGACCTACCGAAAAATTAAGCTCGTGTGCGAGGACGTGCAGGGCTACAACTGCCTCACGAACTTCCACGGCATGGGCATGACGCGCGACAAGCTCGCGTCGCTCATCAAGAAGTGGCAGTCGCTCATCGAGGGCAACGTCGACGTGAAGACGACGGACGGCTACACCCTGCGCATGTTCGCCATCGGCTTCACGACCAAAATGCCGAACCAGGTGGCCAAGATGTGCTACGCGAATTCTGCCCAGGTCCGGGCAATCCGCAAGAAGATGGTCGACGTCATGCGGGAGGAGGCCTCCAAGTGCGATTTGAAGGACCTGGTCCTCAAACTCATCCCGGAGTACATGGGCGGCGAGATCGAGAAGGCCTGCGCGGGCATCTTCCCCATGCAGAACGTGTTCGTGCGCAAGGTCAAGGTGCTGAAGAAGCCCAAGTTCGACCTCGTCAAGCTCATGGAGCTGCACACGGGCGAGGGCATGGTGCCCGAGGACTCGGGCGCCAAGGCCGAGGGCGAGGCCGAGGAGGTCGTCGCCGCGGAGAAGGACATCACGCAGGCCGCGTCGGGCGGCCGGCTCTAAATGTGCGGGAAAGGCCGTGTTGCTATCGGGTAATACGGCTCTAGTTTAGTTTCGGCGGCGGCGGTGGCGCTAGGGCTCTACGGGGACCCGTCGGGAAACACACACTTAGTCGTCCAAAAGCGAGACGGCGGAATAGTTCGTGGCGTCCGTGAACCAGGGCCGCGCGTACGTGAAGTACAGGAGTGGCCGCTCTTCGGAACTGGAGTTGGCGCCGCCCCGGTGCAGCACGCGGTAGTCGAAGAGGACGGCGTCGCCCGCTCTGGCGTTGCTAAACGCCACACCGCATGTTGCGCCGGTCTCGCACGCGGCATACTCCGGGCAGTCCCGTCGATGCGTCCCGGGGTAGAACTCCGTCGGCCCCAGGTCCGGCCGCATATCTATCAAAGGCACAAAGACCGTGATGCAGTGCGGCGGGAGGTGGTCGCCTTCCTCGAACAGGTGTTTTCCGTCGGGGTGGATGGCTTGCGCCGGACACCCGGGCATTGCCACCACGCAGCCCTGCTTGATGCACCGCATGTCCACGCCCAACGCTTGTCTTACAGTAGGGCACCAGGGTCCGCCCTTAGCTAAGGCGTCAAACGGTTCTTTGTCCATACCTTGCACCAGATCGAACCGCAACGCCTGCCGCGACACGATCTCCTTCGTTTTCAGGCCCGCGCGTTCTAGACCGCGCGCGTCCGCCTCTCTCAAAGTGCTGTTCAGGGCCGCCTCCGTCAACACGCGGCAGCGCTCGAGCGTCGACGCCTCGAGGCGCCGGGACGTTTGTAAACAAGCGCAGCCGTGCCATCGCAACACATCTGCGCAGGCCCGCGCCGCATCGCGCCGCCCCTCGGCGTCGGCCGGCGCGTCCAGCGTGAGCGCTGCCTGGCTGTGCCGCGCCGGTGGCTCCGCCTTTGGTGCCTCCGCCGTCTGGGGCGCAGCCGCCGCAGGTGCCTTTGCGGACGCCGCCGTCTCGGCGCGCGCCTTAGCCTTGCCCTTGGTCTTGAAGGCTTCCAGGTAGAGCTTGAGCATCAACTTCTTCCGTAATGCCGCCTTGTCCTCCTCTCTTTTTTCGGAGCGATGGCTGAGCTTCTGCAGCGCGGCCGCCCGCAGCGCGGCGGCGTCGGCCGCTTCGGCCGTGGCGGCCATCGGTGCGTGTGGATCGTTGGGCAGCCTCGCTTCGGCGGCGCGCTTGCACGAAACGTCGTCGGTCCGCGCCGATTATTGTTTGATGACGAGCACGCCTGCATCGCCTCCTGTACGCGTCAGGAGCCGTAGGAGCAGGCCACCATACGCATGCCGCTAAAAGAACGTGCGGGTCCTTAATTGGCGGCGACGCGCGCCATCGTAAAGTGTCTCTGCTGTGGAGCTCACAGCGGACGTCCGAGCTAGACAGCACCTCTGTATCACCGCTGTCAACCTACGCTCGCCTGCGACGCGTGGGCTGTGCACGCGGCACTCAGTAGTCCCCAAGAGGACCTGCTGCACCAGCACGCGCGGGAGCACCATGAGCTTCCTCCGCAACATACCGATCGTCAGGAACTTCTTCGGCACCGACGAGGAGACGCAACCGGCGGCGGAGCCGCCGCGGTCCTCGCCGCTCGCCGCCGCGAGCCC
>Ga0302122_10000436_pt1 | contig 25680 bp, 14 predicted proteins | sample CB21_SCM_MG_FD_203115 | JGI IMG/M metagenome (GOLD analysis project Ga0302122, IMG submission 203115) | Marine microbial communities from Western Arctic Ocean, Canada - CB21_SCM | ecosystem: Environmental > Aquatic > Marine > Oceanic | place: Canada: Western Arctic Ocean | collected 2017-09-28
GGTGCTGCCAATGCTGAAGAGGTCGCAGGTCTGCGCTCTCGCTTGGCTAAACTCGAGCACGAGCTAGCGGAGATGAACGCCAAGGCGGCCGAGGCGGAACAAAAGCGACGGTGGGTAAAGGATGCGCACCACGTATCGGGGTCAGCACAGCATAGAATAAGTAATAAAAGTTGGACTTCATTCTGGCTAACACACAGTGGACGCAGCAGCATTCCACGGTGGTGCCCGTGTTCTACCAACTTAAACCGCGCAAAACATAAGCAGCACGAAATAAAGGGTAACTTGGCTGGTGCACACGTGGAATTTAGGAACGCTGATGGGCAGATGGTAATTGCTGTTGTTCCGACCTCGCGAGTAAAATGTGGATCCCACCAGTATTGGAAATATGGGGCAGCCGTACCACGTCTGGTGGCTGCGGCGCGAGCATGTTCCGCAGCCGAGGACCACCGTCCTCTAACCGCTTCCCACCAGTGATCATTGCTGTTGTGGGCGTTAACGTGGAAGCAATCATTTAGCATAGCTCTCCTTGTTATGTCCGCAATGCGGAGGGCCTCTTTTGTTTCTATAAGCTGTCGCTCTAACTCTTTGCACTTACCTCGAAGATCAGCCACCACTATGTGGCATGTATTGTGGAATAATCTTGCCCCTAATTTCATCCGATGATAGCACTGAATGCGCACGGCAGCGCGATGTGCGAGCAACGTAACGGTGTTATTTTTTCGTACGACGGCCTGTATTTTCGTCGCGGAATGATGACCGGTTCCAGACCCGAGGAACGCAGCCTCTGCCTGAGCTCTTCTCAAAGTCTCCCGCAAGTTCTGGTTCTCGTAGGCAAGCACTCGGTCAGTGAACTCCATGTGGGCAGCGGCTGTGGGCGAGGGTGCTTGCGCGCTGCTCTGTGCCGTCTCCGTGGTGTCTCCGTAGTGTGTGAAAATCGTACGGGTTTTCACACAAATCACTAATGGCTCGCTGTTGCACGGGTTTTTCGACAACTAGACTAAGAAATATTATTTGCAAGGGCTAGTGAGATGACGTCTTTTCTAGTAACCGGGGCATCTTACTAGGGTAATTCGCGTAATCTCTTAATTAAGAGATTACGCGATGACTAGTTTGTGTTTACATATGCTACCTAGAACTCGCCCGCGAGCTCGGCCGGCCAGTCGCCTTGTCTTTGATTTTGCGGGCGGCCGCTTTGGCGGCCGTCAGCTTGTTTATTTTGAGACTCGTCATTTCGTTCGCCTCGCGTTCTCGTCGTTTCGACGCCGCGTGGAGCGCTTCTAACCGCCCGGGCCGCGCCCGCAGCGCCACCAGCGCGGCTTCCCTCGCGCGCTGGAGGTCGCACGACCCCGGCGACGCCTTGAGTCCCTCGGCGAAGGCGGCCACCGCGGCCTCGTAGCGCCCGAGCTCGAACTCCGCCACGCCCAAGCGAAAGTGGGCCACGGCCAGGGTCGGGACCAGGCGACACGCCACCTGCGCGTCCCGCTTGGCGCGCTCGTGCTCGCCGGCCGCACTGAGCAGCGCGGCGCGGCGCACAAAAACCTCCGGCCGCTCAAAACCCAGCAGCTTGTCCCGCTCGATGGCGTCCGTGTACCGCGCCAGCAGCGCCCCGAGCCGGTCCTCGTCCAAATCAGCTAATCGACTCCCTTTGGGCGCCACGACGGTCGCCTCGCTCTCGAAGCGCTCGCCGTTCACCAGGCTCCGCGCCTGGCCGCCCGCCGCGGCGACCTCGAGCTTCAGGCGCTCGAGCCGCGGACTCAGGTCCACGCGGTCCGGCGAAAACGGCGCCCGGGTCACCACGTAGTGCCGCGACGCGTTGCGCGGCGAGTGGATGCAGACCTCGCAGGTCGCCTTGTCGCGGATGTTCCGCCAGCACGTGCACGCGGCCCGGGGCAGCCGCACTGGGCTGTCATTGTCGGCGTAGGTGGTAGACAGGTAGAACGTGGGCACGGGCGCCGGTGGCGGGCCCTTGGCCTTTTTTTTGCCCATCTCCTAACACTGCGGCGGCGACGCAGCCCTCGCGACACCGGAGCGCTGCTCCTTCGTCGACGATACGCGGCGGCGGTGACGCAGCCCTCGCGACACCGGAGCGCTGCTCCTTCGTCGACGATACGATGTGTGCTGCCCCTCGCTAATATATGGTGTGCGCTTGGGCTTGCGAGGCGTCGCAGAGCCCAGCGCCATGATCAGGCTAGTAGATGGCTAGTGGAGCTGTGTACCATCAATCTAAATAGGCACCCCCGGGCGGGGCTAGATGACGTACGAGGCGATGGTGGGCGCCAGGTCACAGGCTTCGACTCGACTGGGATTCGTCCCGATGACGTGAAGGTGCACGACAATGGCATAGTACCGGTGCAGTATTTGTCTCGCGTCGTCCGTGATGCAATAGGGGCTTCGGATCGCGAGCGGATTCGCACCGCGATCGATCAGGAGTCGCATCAGAATTCGTTTGGCCGCGGGCGTCAGGGCGCGTCTCGACGGATAGCGCGGGTCGTCGCACGCAAGGAGCCTGAGCGGCGTACATCCGTTAAAGAGGGCTTCTACGTCCGCACCCTGGTCTAGTAGCTCCGTCGCTACCACACTGCTCCCGTTGAGAATGGCGTAATGGAGCGGCGACCACCTCCGCCAATTGAATTTGTTCGGATCAGCGCCGTGGGTGCAAAGCAGCCGGATGAGCTGTACTTTGGTCGCGTCGCTCTGCGGCCGGCCGCCGTTGACGCCGGCCGCGGCGGCGCACAGCGCGGACTGCCCAGAAGTAGGTGTGTTGCTGTCGAACGACCCGTGCTTCAGCATAAGAGTGACCGTGTCGACATTTCCATCATAGCACGCGACGACAAAATCATGCTCAGCCCTCGTCAAGTTTGCCATGCAGCGGCTGCCGTCGGGCGCTGCCCTCGCACCAAACGCATTTGGCTTCTTACAATCTTGTGCGGGGCGCTGGGCAGCGAGCCGATTCAACCAAAGCTAGCACGAGTAACGCACCATTGCTGTCCCCACAACGCCATCGCCACGGCAGCGTCCTAGGTACGTAGACTAGTAGGTAAAAACCCCGCCTAGGACAGCGCGCAGCCCGCGTCCGAGCAGGATCCGTTGGGGCCCGCGCACAAAGGGAGGGGGTCTAAAGATGTGTCCTTCTCCGAGATCTGCTCGAGGAAGTTGATGACGTCGGCCTTCTTGGCGCGCCGCGCGACCTCCAGCGGCGTGCGCCCCGAGCCGTCCACGGCCTTGGCGTCGACCTCGACCTCGACCACCAAGTAGGTCACCACGTCCAAATGGCCTCGGTAGCAGGCCATGTGGAAGGGCGAGATGCCGTTCTTGCCCAGTTTGGCGTCGGCCCCGTTCCGCACGAGGAACTTGACTACATCTAGATTGCCTTCTTGACACGCGAAGAAGAAGGGTGTCGAGCCCTTCTTGTTCGTGGGCGCGATGTTCACGCCGTGCTGCAGCAGGATCTCCGCAATGTCTAAGCGCCGGTGCTGCGCCGCGATCGCGAACGGAGTGTTCCCGTTCGCGTTTGGTGTTTCCAAATTCACCATCTGGCTACAGAGGAACCGCACGATCTCCACGTTGCCCCGGTAGCACGCGATAAAGGCCGGCGTCGCGCCGTCGTGGATGGGCGTTTCCATGTCCGCGCCCACCCCGGCTAGATATCGGACGACGCCCGCGTGCGAGTTCTGCACCGCGGCGGCGAAGGCCGTGCCGCCGTGGATCACCCGATTCAATTCCAGGGCCGGGTGCTCCTGGACTATTCTTTGAACTTCATCTAGATTGCCGTCGAAGCACGCCGTGTAGAAGCGCAGGGCGCGCTCGTCGGCCTCCTCACCGTTTGCCAGCGCGGCCATGGCTGGTTATTGGCTGCTTACCGCTTCGCGGTGCCGCCGCGCCTGCGCCCTGTTCCCTGGGAAAGGCTGGGTGCTGAATACCCCAGCGGTTCCAGTGGTTCCAAAGGGTGGGGCGCGGTGCTGCCGTGAGCTCAACGTGCAGCGCAGTGCGTGCGGTCGTCGAGGACGCCGTGAGCTGTGCCGACACTACTCAACTCCTGTATTAGAGCCAAGCGGGCAAAACTTAAACCTTGCTCAAACTTTTGTAAATTGAATAAAACCCGTACGAGAAACCCGCACGAAAGCTGTAAGCTCGGGTCTCCCTCCCTAGGCGCGCGCCTCCCAAAGCCCGGATTGACTATAGTTATTCGACGGGTCTCCCTCCCCGGGCCCCGCCCACTAGTCCTAGCACCGTAACAAAAAGGAAAGCCCGGGTAACTTCTACAGACAAACTAGATTACTCCGACTCGTCGGACCAAAAGACCTCTCGCTCGCGAACGTTCTTGATAACAAAGGCTGCGAGTTGCGCCGAACACGGCGCGAGCCACGTGCCGGCGGCCGCCGCCGAGCCCGCGGTCGCGGCCGCCCGGAAGTACTCCCTCCGTTCGTCGGCGCGGCGGAATTCCCGCCACCGGTCGGCTTCGGCGCGGAAGGCCGTGGCGCGGCGCGGCGCCCGCTCGGGTGTAGACGAAACGCGGAAATATTTCTCCGCTCTCACACACGCCGCCTCGACATCATACTCCGCCGGGGCCCTGGGCGCCCACGGCGCGAGGATCGCCTGCTCGACTGTGTATCCGCACCAGGCGGCGAAGGCCGCGGCTATGATTGGCGCGAACATCACCGGCCCCTGCAGGCCCGCCGCGATCAGCGGCCACAGCACGCGCTCGGGGTCGCCGTAGATATCCTCAGGCGTCAGGGCCGCCGCTGACGCTAGCCGCACGAACGCGTCGCGCGCGTAGGGCTGCGCGATGCCGTGGGCGTAAAGGTTCGACATGACGACGTAGGTCGCTCCAAGCGCGCCTCGCGCCGCGAACGCCGTCACGCTGTTCTCGTCGTAGCGCTGCGCGACCCGGACCGGCAGTTGGTCATCATCAATGGAGAGGCGTAGTGGGCTCAGCGGGAGCGCGACGGTCGCGCGTAGCGGCGTTTCGTCCGTGTCGCGCACAGATGAAGAATAGAGGAAGAATAAAGCCACAGCCGCGACGACCCCTCGTAAGACGTCGGGCTGCATGTCCTTTACTGGTAGAAACCCCAACAAGGGGGCAATAATCAGCCACTCAAGCGGGCCCAGTAACGCCAGCGAGACCAGCCAGGTTGGAAACGTCGCGTCCCAGCGCTGCGACTGCTCCGCTGCGCTGGGTTGCCGCGGCTCTATGTCTAGGACCTCGACGAAGCGTCGCCGCCCGATCGACTCGTCCTCGATCTCGTCGCTCGTCGCGCGCACGGGTGTGCGAGGCCTACGCACCGGCGGCGGCAGCCATGCGAGGCCAATCGTCGCGCAGGCGACGACAGCGGTCGCGCAGCGCATCCTCGCGCCCGTTCGCACACAACGAGATGCTACCGAGTGAGGTGCTCGAGCTATGCACTATATTTGCTCACCACTGCAGTACTGGCTCACTCTGTGGGCTGGCTTGGGATGTGCACTGCGTGCGAGATCGCAGGAGGCCGACCCACCAGACGATGACCCCCCTGTATGACTGCTGGCGATCAGCCTTTTGTAACGCTGCTGGACTCGCGCGCGTAGAGCCAAGCACGTGCTGAGCAATTTTTTTGCTAAAGTCTCCAACACGGGTTTTAAGACGCTATCGAGGAGTAAGACGCCGGCCGCCCGGCCGGGGGGCTGGGGATCGGACCTCGGGTTTTACGAGCCGCTTTCTTTTACACGTGTCATGAAACTGAGCTTATAAATATTAATTACCCACTACGGCGGCAGCACCGACCCGTCCATGGTCAGGTACTTCTCGAAGCGCGTGCCCTGGAGGGTCGCGACGACCTCGGGCCAGTTCGTGATCGTCTCCGCGATCGTCGCCTTGTGCAGGACGACGTCGCCCGCGTCCTCCTGGCCCGCGAAGGTGAAGCCCCCGGCGCAGGCGCCCGGCCTCGGGAGCACGAACTCCGCCACGCGCGCCAGGCCCGCGGCCTTGTCCTGGGCCGCGGCCTTGGCCCCGCGCCAGGCCCGCGGCCGCGTCAGCTGCTCGTACGTCACGGAAAGCGTCCGCATGCCGCGTTTCTTATGGATTTTCGTAGGAACTCTGGGGATGGATGCAGCTCGGAGAGATACGTCGATTTCCGGTCTCAGAATATACCGACTACGATTCGTGCTGGGAGCCCTGCGTAGTATCATAGTACCCAAACCCTTCCGTAGTACCCACGCGGGTACCGCGCGGGTACTACGGACCGTCCCTGCTCGCGTGGTAGTGCCGCGCGAGGGCGTCGTTCGTCGTCTTGCGCGGGAACTTCGTGCCGTCCTCGAGCGTGTCGTAGTGGCGGACAGCCTCGGTCGCGGCGAGCGTGGCGAGGAGCCCGGGCCATGCTCGCCGTCTCATTGTTCCAGGCATTGACCAGCGCGGGGGTAGGCCGGTCCAGGCGTCGGCGCGTGTCGGCTACGTAAGCCAGAGGAGGCTCACCGGCTACGTAAGCCAGAGGAGGCTTGCCGACAGTCTAGGACGTCGGGTGAAACAACATGAATAAACAGCGTGAGAAACCCGTCCCTTAGAACCCGCCGATAGAGCGCAGGCTCGATGTCAGTGCACATAGAGCAGCAGAGATAGCACAGGGCTCACATAGGAGATCTGGCTGCACGCGCTGATACTCATCGATAGCACGAACCGGGATGGGTCTTCCCTGGCTCACAACGCTGGGCACCGCTGCGGCCTTGGCAGCCAGGACAGGTCGAATGCCCTCACTAGCCGACCGCCGCTCCATCAGTGAAGCCGAGTGCCGCACCTGTCTCGAAACCGGTCAAATCGGGGCGAAGTACGACCAAGGCCTCGACACGTATCGCGTGCCGATGGCCCTGCACGCCCTGAACCGCGCGCGGCTCTGCGAGCGGCTCCAGGGCCAGAGTGGTGTCGTCTTGGTCCAGGGCGGCGACCAACAAACGAGGTACGACACGGACCACGAGCCCGTGTTCCGCCAAGAGAGTTACTTCCAGTGGCTCTTCGGCGTGAGCGAACCGGGCTGCTACGGCGCTATCGATCTGAAGGACGGCTCGGCGACGCTCTTCGTCCCCGACCTGCGAAGCGAGGCCTACGAGATCTTCTGCGGTGTCGCCCCCACGTGCGAGGCGTTCACGGAGAGATACGCCGTCGACGCGTGCTACTTCACCGGGTCGCTCCGGGACTGGCTGGCAGACGGCATCGCTACAGATGATGAGGCCAAGGTCTACTTATTGCATGGGGTGAACAGCGACAGCGGCAACTACGCGTCGCCGGCGACGTTCGACGGCGACGGCGTCTTCAGCGAGCGGCGGGACCTCACAACGTTATTCAGGGCTATCGCGGACCTGCGGTCGCGGAAGACAAAGGCGGAGGTCGAGGTGATGCGGCACGTGAACTGGGTCTCGTCCATGGCGCACTCGGAGGTCATGCGCTACGCGAGGCCGGGGCAGATGGAGTACCAGCTGGAGTCGCTGTTCATGCACCACACCTACACGCATGGCGGCTGCCGGCATTTGGCCTACACGTGCATCTGCGCCTGCGGGCCGAACCCGGCGGTGTTGCACTACGGCCACGCGGGCGCGCCCAACGCGCGGCTGCTGCGCGAGGGCGACCAGGCTTTATTAGATATGGGGGCCGAATACCACTGCTACGCCGCGGACATCACGTGTAGCTTCCCGATCGGCGCGGACTTCACGGCCGACCAAGTGCTGGTCCACGAGGCCGTGCTTGCGGCGCAGCTGGCGGTCATCGACGCGTTAAGACCGGGCGTCGCCTGGCCGGCCATGCATAGGTTGGCGGAACGGACGATCCTGGAACATTTGAAGGGAGGAGGCCTACTCCAGGGAAATATTGATGAGATGCTTGACGCCGACCTCGGGTCTACCTTTATGCCGCACGGCCTGGGCCATTTGATAGGTCTGGACACGCACGACGTGGGGGGCTACCTCGAGGGTAAGCCGGACCGGCCCGACCGCCCCGGGCTCAACAAGCTCCGGACCGCGCGGCTTGTGGAGGAGGGCATGATGCTGACGGTCGAGCCGGGATGCTACTTCATCGATCGTCTCTTGGACGACGCGCTGCACGACGATCGGCGGCGCTTCCTGAACGTCGAGCGGCTCGAGCAGTTCCGCGGCACGGGAGGCGTGCGGTTAGAGGACGACGTCTTGATTCACGCGGACCGCGTCGAGAACCTTTCTCTGTGCCCTAGAACGGTGGAGGAGATCCGTTCGGTGAAGAACGGCGAAAGCTGGCCGCCTGCCCAGGACGCGTGTCCGGGCCTGCGGCGGGCGTGGTGCGAACCAAACCCAATCGTGCCGGGCGGGCCCATGAAGCGCCTCCGGCTGCCCGTCGCGTGATGGCGCGTCGATAGCGCGAAGGGCGGCACAAATACGTAGGCGGCTTATGATGTGAAGAGAACTAATACTTGTTTAATTATTTAAGCCACTTGTCCAGGAACGTGAATAGCCTCTCCTCCTGGTAGGCGCGATCCTTCTCCGACCGCGGCGAGTGCCGCTCGTTCGGGAAGCACAACAAATCGTAGGCCTTGCCCGCGTCGACCATGGCCTGGGCGATGCGGGCCGTGTGCCGGAAGTGGACGTTTTCATCCACGAGCCCATGCACCAATAACAGCGCGCCCTCGACGTTCTTCACGTGGGTGCAGACATCACCTTCGGTGTAGCCGTCTGGATTCGAATCAGGCGTGCCCATGTAGCGCTCCGTGTAGTGCGTGTCGTAGCCGTCCCACGCGGCGACGGGCGCGCCCGCCACCGCGCACCGGAAGACGCCCGGCGCCTTGGCGAGGCACATCGCGGACAGGTAGCCGCCGTAGGACCAGCCGAAGATCCCCACGCGCTCCGGGTCCGCCATGCCGCTCAGACACGCCCACTCCACGGCCGCCACCTGGTCGTCCACCTCCAGGGTCCCAAACTTGTTCTGGATCGCCGCCTCGAAGGCCAGGCCCCGCCGCTTCGACCCGCGGTTGTCCACCTTAATGACCAAGTAGCCGCGGTCCCGCAGGTGCTGCGCCCGCAAGTCGGCGGTCATGGTCGCGTACTTGTCGGCGACTAACTGCACGTGGGGTCCCCCGTAGCAGCTCACGACGGTCGGCCAGGGCTTGGCGTACTTATTTGCGTCCGGCGCGTAGTAGGCGCCCCGCAGATTCGTCGCGCCGTCCGTCGTCGGGATCTCGAAGAACTCGGGCGGTCTGAGGGAGTCCACTAACGGGGCGTCCGCCGCGTCCTTTAATATAGTGGTCGTCTCGCTTCGTAGCTCGGCGACGACTGGATGATCCACCGCGGAGTGCTGCAGGAACGTGGCGCCGGTCTTCGAAACAGCGGCCGCGTCGACGTAGGTGCCCGCGTCGCGGTCGACGCGCGTCGGGGGCGCCGAGCCGTCGTAGGGCACAGCATATAAATGGCGCTCCAGCGCTTGACTTGGCTCCACGCTGCCGCCCAGGTAATACACGGTGCCGTCCTGCACATCCACTAACTCTTCTACAACACATGTGGTGCCCTCCGTGAGCCGCCGCAGGACTTTGCCGTCCGCGGTCGAGTGGACGTAGAGGTGGTTGACCCCGTCCCTCTCCGATGCGATCAAGACCTCGCCCTCTTCAAGCCCCCACCGCGTGCAATCGTTTAGATTGAGCCAGGCCTTGTTCGTCTCCTCGAGCACTATTCGTGCTTCGGCCGTCGAGGCGTCGTAGGCCACCAGCCGCATGGTCCGCTGGTCGCGCGACTGGACGAACGCGAGCACGGTCGAGGCGTCGGCCCAGGCCACCCGCGCCAAATAGGTGTCGTCGCCGAGCCCGGCCTTCGTCAAGTCGAGCCACACCGCCTCGCCGGTCCCGTCCGTGGCCTGCACGCCGAGCTGCACGGACGGGTTCGCGGCGCCCGCGAAGGGGTACCGGTGCACCTCGGCGGCGCCGGGGTCCCCCGCGTCACAAGGCCGCGGGATCGAGAGGAGGCTGACCCCGGTCTCGTCGACTTTTTCAAAACAGACGCGGTCGCCACCGGGCGCGAGCCAGAAGCCCTCGTAGCGGTCCATCTCCTCCATGGCGCAGTAGTCGGCGACGCCGTACGTCACGCCCTCGACGCCCCGCGCCCCGCGCGTGACGCGGCGCGGGACGCCGTCGGCCACGTCGACGGCGCAGACCTGTGTGCGTACACGTGAGCGGCAAAGCTAGGACTCTTCTCTCTACAATAGTGGGTGGATGGTCTCGGAGTATATTGGAAATAAGTCATTCATGAATTTTCAGAAGTCTGAGTGTATATGTTTTTTTTTTCATCGACCGATGCGTACATAGGAGACGCGGGGCCACGGACCTCGTCGGCCCAGACGAAGACGACGCGCGCCCCGTCGTCGGACAGTTTCGCGTCGAGCGGCGGCCCCTGGCCGACTTCCGGGAACGCGGCCGGGTCGAAGAGCCTTGTGGCGTCGCCCGCGACACCTTGTTTGACGAACAAGGCGCCGTCCGCCGGCACGAGCAACACGTCGGCCTCCTTGGCCCACGTGTAGCTCGTGACGCCCGTGGCCATGACCCGCGCGCGTTCCCTGCGCATCTGCTCCTCCTTGCTTAAGGTAAAGGAGTCCTCGCTCGTCTCGGAGCCAAAGGCGAGCTTCGTCGTGCCGGTTGCTACGTCCGTGGCATATAATTGCGTTGTCAGCGAGCCGTCAGCGGACTTCAAATACGTCAGGTGCGCGCCGTCGGGAGAGAACTTGGCCCTCGCCACTCCTTGACTGCCGGGCCGCGGGATGTGCGCGATGTCCTCGAAGGTGATGGACCCGCTCGTCGCGGGCTTGAGCAGCGATTGAGGCGTGTTCGGCGCCATTGCTGCGCTCTTCGCCAGCGCAGTCAAGGTGACTGCAAGGAGGCTGCTGCTAAGCATCCGTGACCGGTACGCGCGTGCGCGTGCGCCAGCGCGGCCGCTCGCCTGCCAGCCAAGTCTGTCGCGCGACGCGTGCGGGTTTTAACGTGCGGGTTTCTCGCTTACACATCAAGATTTTGACAGCTGTACGCGCTAGCCTCTAAACCGCCCGCACGCACGCTGTCCTTTACGCATTAATCGCACAACGAACGTCGCGGCGCGCAGACAGCAGTGCAGTGCCATCCAGCAGCCAGCCCAGAGCCGTGCGATGCCCGCCACAAGATTGCAACGCCAGCGTGTGCAGCAGCGCCGGCATGCCAGACTTCCGGACGAACTTGTACGTAAAATCATCGATTTAGCTGGCCCATATTGCTGCCTCGTGAAGGGCGGCCAGGCCTGCTCTTTCGCGGTGCGTCCGGCGCCGGGCGCCGGGCGGACGGTCAAGGGCTATCTCGCGCCGGTCTCGAACAACCTGCTGCGCGTGCCGGAAGACCACGACTCCATCGCAGACGCGGTCGCCGCGGCCAAGGACGGTGACACGATCCTCGTGGAGGATGAAGTTTGGGAGATCGATAAGGTCATCGCCGTGCCGCCGATTCGACTCCAAATTGTCGGCGTCGGCGTCGAGAACAACATGCCCTACGGTACGAAGCGAACGCCTCGCGGCGAGCTCGACCACGAACCTCACTGCTACACTCCCGTCATTGTTGGATCTTTTGACCATCGAGACGGCGGCGCCGACACCGAGGACGGCGGCATCTTCTGGGTCGAGGGCACTGGCGCGTAACTGACGCTGCGGAACCTTGCTTTTGTTGGCCTCTCTAACGACTGGGACGACGTGGAAGAGGACGAAGAAGTAGAGCTCGACGGTCACGACACGGCTATATGCGCGCTGCAGGGCTCGCGCGTCACTCTTGAAAACTGTTGGTTCTCGCAATTTGGCCGAGTGGGGATCCGGGCACAGAGCGGCGCGCGCATCGAGGCAAGAGATTGCACATTCAACCGGAGCTTCTTCGGCGCCATCTGCGAGGGCCCGGGGTCCAGTGTGGTGCTCCGAAACGTAGATTTCCAGGGGGCCAACAAGTACGCTTGTACGGCCGACGAAGGAGGACGCATGGATTTGAAGGCGTGCCGTGTTCGCTGCGCTGAGCAGTCTGGATTCGTTGCCAAGGATCCAGGGTCCCGACTCCGTTTTGACGCGTCGACTCAATTCGTGTCGCGACGTAAACGTCGAGAAGACCAACACCCGGCCAATCACCCTCCGCCCTGGGCTCCGCGGGCCGTTGCCGTCGACGGCGCCAGTCTCACGTTTCCAGACAAGCTACCTGGCGTGAGGAGGATGCAGGACTCTGATTACCGCGCGTGGTTGTGCGAGGGCCGGGACGATCGGCCGGACGATCAGTGGGAGTCGGACGTCGAGTGGGAGTCTGATGACGAGGACGCTGGCGACACCCGCTGGCTGACCGTGCGCACCGATCTCAATGACCGTGCGCACCGTCTTTTTGAGACGGGCCACGAGCGTTGCATGAACCAAGAAGGCTGGTTGCCGCGGTGATGACGCGCCCGATGGCAGCTGGGGCTCGGGCGTGGAAACGTCCGCGTGTGACTAATATTGCATTGTAAACTGTACACTGGCAGCGGTGAGACGCGGGCATTTGCAAGCGCCGCCGTCCTCGATTTCAACTTAAGTTTCTACACTAAGTATTTTTTATTACATCAACACACACACACACACACCCGCGAGCTACTCCGCCTCGCTCAGCCACCGATCCGCATCCACCTGCGAGCCGAAGACACGAATCTTGCGGAACCGCGCCAGTCGGCTGCAGATGCGCACGAAGAAGATCTGCGGGCCGTTGCCGACTACGGCCACCCTACCGAGAGCGTCGCCGTGGCGCATGAGGAACCGACGACAGGCCAACATGCACGCCCTCGAGGAGGCAGACGCGTCGCGCATGTCGACAATGGCATCTACTGAGCCCTCGTCGACGCCAGCGCGCGAGAAGGCATTCCCCAACGCCTCGGTCGCGCCTCTGCCGACGGCCGCGCTCCCAAAGCCCGTCAGGTTGATTTTGAGTTGCGGCGCGTTGCAGGTCGCAAATTCGATCGCACATGCGCCGCGGCCGTCGCGCCACTCGTGGTCAATGCTGGCAGACGCGGGCGCGGCGCTGGTCAGCGAGCGCCAGCGGTGGCCGAGATGTTGGGCCCAGCGGCGCTCGACGGCGCGCGACGGCGTCGCGAGTGTCAGTAATAAGATCGTGCGGATCATGATGCACGCTGTTGCTGCTACGACTGCTGATCGCACGTGCTGCCACAGGCGCTGACTCGGCTGGACTACTCCGCTTTAGCACCGGCGTCGTCCAGCCAATATTGATATGCGGGCAGTAGATAAATCAACTGATCGTTAGCTGCTTCGCGTGTCTGTAACTGCGGTTTACACAGCCAGCTCTTTTGCAAGAGCAAGCAATCAGTCTTCAAAACCCGCACAATAAAGCGCAGACAACAGAGGTCTAGCCAAGGCATCGGAGGCATCGCCGGGCGGCACGAAGCAGCCGATCACGGGTCTGGGAGACGCCACTCGCGTCGAGCTTTGGTGCGGGGCACAGACAGCGCGCTAAGCTGCAGGTGCCTGGGCCGCAGCGCAGCCCTTGCGGAGAACTCGCCGGGGCAAGCAGCCGCAAGCGCTCAGCACACCATAATAGCCGAGCAGGGCAGCTCATAAGCAGGGCTCATCACACCAAACCAGCCGAGCAGGGCAACCATACCAGCCGAGAGGGCAGCCCCAACCCCTCCATGATGGAGCAGCAGGAGCTCACCAGGGAGACTTTGGTGCGGCGCCACCAGCTCCGGGGCAGCGTCCTCCCCATCCTCAGTATGACTTATAACCGCAAGCGCCAGCACCTACTCACGGCGGACGAGCAGGCTTTGAGGCTTTTCAGCACGCGGAAAGAGCTGGCGGTGCTCTGGCTGGACCCCCAGAGCCCCTCGCCCATCGATTTGCTGTGGCACGCAGTTAGGGACGTCTACGTCGTGGCGTATGATGATGAACCCGCGAAGCACGCGGACGCCTCGACGGTGCAAGTGCTCCACGCGTCGCTCGCTCCCTTGTTGCGGTGGCGGCCGCACGACAGCTTCCTGGCGACCATGGTGCTCCATTCTAAATCTTCCCTGGTCGTGACGTCGGGCCCGAGCGAGCTACGACTCTGGAAGCTCGACGAGGACGAAGCGCGGCCCGTCGCGGCGTTGAACGAACACAGCGCGCGGGGCGCCATGCACGTGTTGCACGCGTCGTCTTCAGACATCCTAATCGGCGCGGTGGAGGGCACGGCCTGGGCCTGGCGCCTGAACCCCCCGGAGGGACCGGTGGGGCCCCGCCTCGCCTTGGGCTGGGAGGCCCACGGTGGGAGTTTGAATGAAAGCGACCCGCCGTCGATCACGTGTCTAAAGCACCTCGGCGGCGGCCGCGTCGTCGTGGGTCTCGACGACGGCGTCGTCGTCGTTTGGTTCGTGCCTTCACTGAACAGCGAGCGCGGCCCGCCACAAGTCCTGGCGCAGATCGACGCGCACACGTCGCAAGGCGTGGCGCCCACTGTTCTGAAGGACGACGCCTCCGACGCTGAACAACTGCCGGACGCGCGCTTGGGCATCTTCGAGCTGAGCGGCTTGGAGGATCAACTCAGTGGGCGCCTCGAGTTCTTCTCCTGCGGCGGTCAGGCACGAAGCGTCAAGCATTGGCTCGTGGGCGGTTCGAGAACACAGAGCGAGTGCAACCGTCTCCATGAAGAGCACCACCCGTCGTGCGCCCTACTCACCGCGAAGCGCACTTTCCAAGAACCGGACGGCGTCGAGGACGACGCCTACGCGGCGTGGTTGCAGGCGACCTGTCGGGCCACGCCCATGCGTTTGACGCTGTTGGAACTAGGCGTGGGCGACGAGGCCGTGGCGCGGCGGACGCTGCTCGCCGCGTGCTCGGGCGGGCTCGTGACGCTGTACGAGGTCCACGCACCGGCCTGGCACGCTGCATTATGTGCGGACCGCATCCTCGATTTACAGAGAGGGCTTTTATTAGATGAGGCGGAGCACTGCGTCGTGGCCCTCACGGACGGGGGCCATATTGAAGCATTACACGCGGAGGGCCACTGCTTACGAATCCCGCCCCCGGCCCCGGAGATTTTAGCCAAGGCCAACAAAGCGCTGGCGCTCACCAAAGCTAAAGACAAACGGCCCCCGGGCAAGCGGCTCCAGACCGGCCGGGCCGCGCTCGTGGGCCTCGGTCGCTCCGCCTCGCAAGGGGATCGCGTCGCCATCGGCTGGCTGCCCACGTCATCCTCCATTGTCGTGGGCCGCAGCGACGGGGTGCTGGAGGTCGTCACGCCGGACTGGGCGCGGTCGTTGTGTGAGCGCGACGTCATAGATTCATCGACCGCCGCGGTCGGGTCCTCGCACCTGGCTCGAATCGATGGAAAACAGACGATCACCTGCGTGTGCCCCCTGCCCGCGAAGGGCCTCGCGGTCGTGGGCGACGCGGACGGCGGCCTGAAGCTGTGGGCGCTGTCATCGAAAAAGTGCGTGTGGTCGGCCGACGCGCACACCGGGTCCGTGTGCGCCCTCGCGGCAGGCGTCCTCGCGGATGCGCGGGGCTTCCCCATGAAGCACCGACCCTGGGAGGACCCACAAACGCCGCGCCGCCAGTTCGCCACGAACGTCCTGGTCGCGTCGGCGTCGGGCGACGGCGTCGTGCGGCTGTGGCGCGCGACGTCCTCGTCCCTGGTCATTGCCGGGTACTTCGTGGCGCAGGGGTCCGTGACCGCGCTGTGCGTGGCCCAGGCGTCCCTCGAGGAAGCGCAGACTTTTGTCGGGTTTGATTCGGGCTTGATCGAAGCGTGGCCCATCGACGCCGCCCAGCTGAAGGGCGAGGAGGAGCCCAAGGATTTGGATCGGGGCGCGCGCGGCGGGCACCTCCAGGAGGTCACGACGCTGGATGCGCTGCCGTCGTCCGCCCTCGTCTTATCGGCGTCCTTGGATCGGTCGCTCGCGTTGTGGCGCGCGCGGCCCGCGTCGACGACGCTGGAACTCCTCCGGTGCATCGTGCTGGGCCACGCGATTTTTGCGGCGGTGCTCGTGCGGAGCCGGGGCGGCCTGGACGCCGTCGTCGCCGACGGCGCGCGCGTGTGTCGGGTCTGTTTGACGGACGACGCCCCCGAGGAAGAAGCATCGGTGCTCCGGGAGCGGTCCGTGGCCACGCCGGGGCGGTCCATGCTGATCGACGCCGGCGTGGCTCTGGGCGACAACGACACCGTCCTGACCTCCGAACGGCGGGCGGCGGCCCGCCTCACGCTGGACGTGCCCCGCTTGTACGCCGACGAGGCGACGGCCACCGGTTCCTTCCTCGGCGGGCAGAAGTCGCCCCCGCCGCAGCGGAGCCAGGCCGAGGACGCGCCGTGGCTGGCGAAATCCGGTGCCCAACCGCTGTCGGCGCCGTGGCAGTCGCAGCGCGCCAAGGCGCGGCCGCGCACCGTCGAGGCGGTCCGGCCCGAGAGCGGCGCCGGCGCGTACCTCTTCCCGGAGCGGACCCTCCAGGAGGAGCCCGCGCTCGAAGAGGACCTGAGCGACGAGCCGGCGCCCCTTGCCCCCGTCGCGCGGACGGACCTCCCCTCACCCCAGGATCTGGAGAAGGACGAGGCCCTCGCGGCCGCGTTCAAGACGCGGGACTTCGGCCGGGGCTTCGTGCACGGGGCGGCGCTCCCGACCATCCTGCGGAACTGGTGGCCCCAGGACTCGGAGGCGCAGAAACGGGTTTTTGGCGCGGCCGTCGACGCGGCCGCGGAGGAGACGAGTGTGTTCGCGGTGGCGGACCGCGAAGCATTAGAGTGGCTCGGCGCTGAAGAGGAGGACGAGGACTACGACGCCGAGGACCTGGAGAAGTTTCGGCGGAAAAGGGCGGACAAATTGCTCAAGCTGAAGCACAACCGGCGGCGGGGCGCGCCGGTCTCATACGCATGCCTCTGCGACATCGCGGTCCACCTGTGTCACAAATTGAACGACTGCCCCATGGCGCACGCTCCTTGTTTGGAAAGAGGCGGCGGCGGCTGGGTCAAGCCCGCCGTGAAGCGTAGAAGCAAGCCCAAGAAGTACCGGGACATGGCGCGCACGAAGCGAAGGAAGGTCTACGCCGACTGGGGCGAGTGCTGCGACATCGAAACGACGGAGCTGGGGGACAGCGTCGCGCCGGACGCACCTCTACCGACGCCGGTCGGGGACCTCTTCCGCCCGTCGGTGCGGCTCCCGCCGCCGGCGGCGCCGGAAGCTATTGTCAGGCCCGCGCGGCGGCCGCCCGCCGAGGTCCCGGAGGTCTTCGCGGGGCTCTTCACGGACCCGCGCCTGGCGTATGCGCGAGCGTACACGGCGACGGGGCATAACCCGGATCGGTCCAAACCGCTGGAGGAGAGCGCCTTCCTAAAACCCATGCGACCGGGCGTCGCCCAGCGCGAAGCGCGCAAGGTCTTCGAGGCCCACGCGGAAGAACTGGCGGCGGCGCGTATAGCCCGGCGACCGCCTTCAACACTCGCGGCGTCGTGCTATGCCCTGTACCGCACGGCGTGGGGCCCGCGGCACATCGCGGAGGCGCATCTCGTGGCGTTGCTGGACGGCCTCTTCGGTTGCGGGACGCTCGCCCCCGCGCTCACTGCTTTATCCCAGTTCTTCGGCGTGGAGGGCCCCTGGCCTCAACTCCCTTCGTGCGCGTCCTACGTCCACGCTTTGACGTGGTTGCGGGACCGGGCGAGTCTGTTCGGCGACGTGCCCCACGAGCTCCGGGAGAACGACGGGTTGTGCTACCTCTCGGCATCTCGAAGGGCGTGCGCGACCTGCGCGCGCGTCTTGGCGCCGTCGCCTGTTATTGCTTCATCGATCGTGCAGGAGCTCGCCGACCTCGCCGGTCTGGGCCCGTCGCCCCACGGCCACTGGGACGAGCCGGTGGACGCCGAGGCCTTCGCTTTGATACTCGCGACGAAGATCAGCGCGGGCGAGGCTATTGCGAAGCGGTGCGCGGAGACGCTCTTCGCGATGGACCGGAGCGATCGCATCATGGCGTCGCGGCACGGCAAGCGCGAAGAGGTCGATGAGTTACAGTGGTACCGCGGGGGGCCCACGGCGTTGCAAGACCTCTTCCTACGGTTCGTCGCGAAGGATTCAGCGAGATGTGGCTGCGTGACGGGCGACGCCTTTCGGGATTGTATGCGGGGCGGCCTCACGAGCGGGTGGCCCGCATTTAATAAACCGACCTTTGTCAACCCCGTGGACGACTCGTTGTTAAGTGCCGATGAGCTCTCCTTAAAGCGAGTGGTCACGGCGTATAGCGACCCCCTCGACCAGCAGGTGTGCTACCTGGACTTCTGGGTCATGCTCTGGGTTTATGCCACCTTGCACAAGAGGTTACCGCCTCTGCACGAGTTGTACTTCATTGCTTCTGAACAAATGGTCGGTATTGATGATGATATGGGCCAGGTCCTCCGGACGTACTGCAGTTATGCGGGCGCTTCACCGGTCGTGGAGAAGGTGGTTAGTAAATCGCACCTGGCCACGCTGTTCCCCGGGCAGCTTCGAATGACCGAGCTCGTGAACTTTAAGAGGCGGCCGCCCCTGCACCCGGGCACTTTAACCATAGCCCGCGAGCCGCTCTTGCAAGCCGCCGAGGCCTTAGTGGGCGACACGGAACTCGCTTCCAGCAAAGCTGCATCGCATTTAGAACGCAAGGCCAAGCCGGTCCTCCACAAGCGCAAGAACCAGGGCGTGACGCTGCGCGCGGAGGGCGTGCCGCTGTACGCGTCGGACGTCTCGGACATGGCGTCGTGCGATCTGTCGCGCCCCGCGTACGAGACCATGAGACCTATTCCAGCCCTGTCGCGCTCCATGAAGGCGGTCAAGGCGCACATAACGCAGGAGCAGCCACAAGTGCTGCCGGGCCAGCACCGCACGCAGGCCACCTTCACGTACATGGGCGACCCCTTTTACGAAGCGCGCGTCCTGAAGCAGGAGCCCGCGTCCTTAGAAAAGCAGTACGCCTCAGCCCAGGAGTGGCAGGCGAAGCTGTTGGAGCGGGGCGAGCACCCGCCGTACTCGATCACGGACGAGATGCTGCGGGTCGAGTCCACGAGTGGCATTTATAACGCCCTGGGCAAGGGCGTGAGCCCCGTGCGCTTCCTACCGCCGGACGAGGTTCAAAAACTCAAGGACGAGCTGGAGATGAAAAGGGCGGCCGCTCTCACTTCAAAGCGCGCGAAGCAGAGAAATGCTGGACAGACGGAGCCCAAGGGCCATCTGGCGGCCGTTACCGGTTATACGCCACCGGTCTCCAGGAGAGGCCAGCGCGGGGACAACGATGCCGAGCGCTTATTGGCGGAGCAGATGCGGCTGCGGCGGGAGGCGCTGGCCGCGGAGGCCGAACGATTAAGGCTCGAGGAGGAAGCGCGCCACCGGGCCCTGGAAGCCGCGAGGCTCGCTGAAATGAAAGAACTCGAGCGCCTTCGGTTATTGGCGGCCGAGGAGGCGGAACGGGCGCGGCAAGCGGCGGAGCTCGAAGCCCAGCGGTTAAGGTTAGAGGAAGAGGCCCGGCGCAAAAGGGAAGAGGAGGAGCGCCTGGAGCGAGAGCGCATCGAGGCCGAGCGCCGGGCGCTGGCCCTTGAGCGCGCCCGCTTGGAAGCTGAGCGAAAACGGAAGGAGGAGAAAGCCCGCGCGCTCGCGAAGCTGAAGCGGGAGCGGGCCCGCGCCGAGGCCATGGAAAGAGAGACCATGCACGACGAAGAGAGATTGTCGCACGAGCTGCGGGATTTAGTGAGGGAAGAAGGGCGTCAAAAGGCGGAGGCGGAGCGGCTGCGTCAGGAAGCGGAGATGCTGGCGAAGCTTGAAAAAGCGGAGCGGGCGTCCATGAAATATAATGAAAAGGAGGGTCTGTTCCTCAGGAAGCTCGTGGAGGAGGAGCGCCGCAAGGAGGCGGAACGATTGGCGGAGATCGCCCGCTTGGAAGCTGAAAAGTTCTTAAAAGAAGAACGAGCGCGGGCGGCCTCGGAACTCACAAAGATGGCTGCCGAGGAGGAACATGAACGCTTATATATGGCGGAGGAGGCGGAACGCGAGCGTTTACGCTTACTCGCGGAGGCCGAGCTGCGGGCGAGACTCGACGCCGAGGGACGGATGCGCGAGGAGAACAAACGGGCCGCGAGCGAACTGGCCAAGCTCAAGACGCGGAACGTGCACGGGTTATTTAATGTCGTGAAGCAGGCCAAAACGGGTCTCAATGTGGACGCGTTCAAGGGCAAGTTATTAGGTAAAGTAGCTGCTAAAAGGGAGGCCGCGCGGTTAGCAGCCGAGGCCAAGGCTTTGGCCGAAAGAATGGCCGCGGCTGACGAAGAGGAGCGACGAAGGCTGGAGGCGGAGCGTTTGCGACTGGAGGCCGAGGAGGCGGCAAGGAAGAAGGCTGAAGAGGATGCGAAGCCGAAGGAGCGGCCGGTCTTCGGCTGCTCCTTCGCGTTCTCGGAGGACCTGCGCTTCGACCCCTTCGACGAGGCGAACCGGCCGAAACCGAAGTCGATACATGTGCAGAATCCCTTGGACGCGAACTTCGACGACGTGGCGCTCGAGGAAAATACGTTGCCGGAGACGGTCCAGCGCATCTTCCGCGAAAGCCGCGGCGAGAAGGTGGCATACGACCAAGAGGCCTTACACGTGCCCGATGTAAGCGTGGTAGAGGCCTCTGTAGCTGTTCCGCACCCGAACGAGTGGTCCCACTACTTCGACCGGAAGCACCGAGAAGTCTTTGAGGACAAGGATAAGGTGGACAAGGCTCTACTTGTAGGGAACCAGTCGAAGCAGGAGCGCGAACGGGCGTTACAAAAGGTGCTGGCGCAGTCCGCGCGCTTGTACGCGTCCCTGGGCCCGGAGAAGGCCGACGAGCTCTTGAACGGGACCACGGTGCAGGACGCGTCTCGAAAGTTCCACGATGTCATGGGCGACGCGCCGAACGTGGACTTCACGCAGCAGATCGACCTGGGCGACGCCAATTTGATGGTCGTGGACGAGTCCACACCGCTCACTTATTTCCGGGTGGCGCACGGTTCTGTCCTTCGCAAGAAGAGCGCGACGTATAACCTGACCTTGGACCACAACGGGGCCGTCGCAACGGTCATGTTGGTGTGCATCAAGGGCGACGCCGATTTGCTGGTGGCGAAAGGGCGGATTCCCACCTTGCAAGATAGCGACTGGCGCGACACGTCCTTACGCCAGGAGAAGCGCGTGTGTGTGCAACCCGACCATGTGAGATACGGTCTGGGGAAGTACGGCATCGCCGTGATGAACGCGTCCCGGGAGCCGTGCCACTTCGCGATTTATGCCGCGTGCACGAGTTTAATGGACCCGGGCGAATCGTCCGCGACGTTAAAGCGCGTAGAACCGCTTACAAGGCGTTTGAAGGTCCTGGCGGAGCTGCCCCCCGGGGACTTGGTCGAGGACTTCGCTGCTGCTTTGGAGGACGCCACAAATCGGGTCGCGAACGAACTCGCCCTCGAAAAGGCGCTCAAGGGAGGCAAGAAGGCGTCGGAGGTTGAAAGTGAGATGGTCCGGGAGAACGTGGCGACCAAAAACAAGAATTTCAAGGAGGAGGCGCGTCGAGTCGCGCAGTCCACCGGTAAGGCTGTCGAAGCGGCGGAGACGGAGGTGGAGCGGGCGCTCAAGTTTCTGAAGGAGCGGGACGCGGATAAAGCGAAGGGCCTCGCCAAGGACACGGATTCTGACCGCCTCGACGCGCAGCGAGCGATGGAGGCCTGGAACGTCCCTCTGTCCGAACTGGACAACCCCGACAACGCCGAAGACGCAGTGGCTTTTGAGAAGCTCATGTACCGCATGGGCCTGGCGCACATGAAGGCCGAGGACCCTGTGGCGATGGCGCCGCTGGCTACGGACCCCGCGCATCTAAGCCTGGCCCCCGCCGTCCCAAAAAAGAAGAAGAAGGGCCGGCGGCGGCGGCGGGCGCGCTCGCCCGACCGGGGCGAGACCGTGGAGGAGCTCGACGCGCGGTGGACCATCGCGCGCGGCTCGGACGCCTGGAAGCGCGAGGTCAAGGCGACCGTCGGTCCGCGGATCGACTACGTGACCAAGGCCCCGGCGCCCAAGCCCCTGCGGTACCACCTTTTGATTGGTGATAAGCGGTACGACCACCAGCCGCCGCCCAAGTCGCCGGGGGGAACTCGGCCGAGCATCCCCTACAACCTCCGGGTGACGTCGAGCCGGCCGTAGGAGAACTGTGTAAATGTGAATTCAATTACTGAAGTATTAGAATTATCCGAGTCATGATTCAAGACTCGGAGTCCTACAATTAAAAATACAGGCCTAGCCGAGAAACGCCACCAAGTGCCGGAGCATGTCGCGATTGTAGAAGAAGGCGAACCGTGCCGACGAGGACCCCGCCCGGCGAGGCCCAATGAGCTCGTACCGGATGCGCGGCAGCCAGTACATCAAGATACGCCGGCGAGCAATCTGCCGAGGCTTCCCGAAAAGAAAAGCATATTCTTGGGCGATTTCACTTGGGCGGTAAATGCTATTTGAAGGCGATTTCATTGCGTAAATGCACTTTGCCGTGTATCCTTGGAGGCCGTGTCTACGGTATCTACGGTTCTCGTCGGCGCCGCGATCGAGGAGGAGTCGGGCCACTCGCATCCAACTGCCTCGATCGCACGCGAATATCAGCGGCGTCTCGCCCGAAGGCGTCAGGCGATCCACGGCAGCGCCCCGCGCGAGGAGCAGCCGCACCAACTCAAATTTATTGCGCTCGACTGCCAAGAACAAGGCCGTTTCGCCCCTCGAATTCACCTGTTCGATGGCTGCGCCGTGGTCGAGGAGTATTTCCATAGCCACCAGAGAGGGCAGGGGTCTAGTAGAGTTGGGATTTGGCACCAGCGCCGTGCCACTGGCTGTTTTGAGGTCGACTGCACATCCGCGGTCGAGGAGGGCCCGCGCGAGTCGCAGATGCTCAGGCGTTTGTAGTAGGTTCTGGCACACGAGTATCAACGGCGTGGCCGGTAGGCCCTTAGATTCAAAGAACATGTGCGCGGCGTGGCAGATGCGGACGTCGTTGCGCTTGGTGATTGACTCCGTGCCGTCCGACCAGCGCACCTTCCAGGCACCCCTCGGTAGTGGTCTCGAAGGGTCGCTGTCGTCGTAAAGTTGGACTAAGGCCATCCAGACGCACCACGAAGGTATTGGGTGTCCTATTCGTGCCACCATATAGGACACCGCTTGTTTTGGATACCGCCATTCGCCGCCCTGCCACCGTACCGCGCGGTCGAAGACGGCCTCGTCCGGGCCCCAGACAGCGAGCTCATCTCGAAATCCAGTGCTCTCGATGAGATGCAGCGCTGCCGTGAAATGACCGCGCTGGCATGCTTTGTGTAGCTGGGATTCCATCGTGCGGCCAATGTGGTCCGCCTCGACGAGTGCGCCCACGTCGTGTATCGCTTTCGCATTAGCGCTCATCGTGCTTTTGCCAGCCGTACGGCGTGCGCAAAGAAGAACCCGGTGCCAATTACGAATCCCAGACTACCAATCATGTAGAAAATGCAGCCCCACAAATATGTTGTCATTGGCATGACTTTGCTCTGTCGAGTAGCGCTTTTGTCCAGCTGTGCCAGCTGCGCCACTAGCCAAGCTGCTGTAACACGATGAAACCCGTGTAATAAACCCGCGCGCTTGGCGCGCACGAGTGTTGAGGTCTGCCGGCTCGGGGTAACTACAGGCGCTGCCACTCGCTTTGGAAGCAGCATGAGTCGACTCCTGCTGCTATGCACCTGTGCCAGCGCATTCATCGCAACGCCAGCGGTCTTTGCGCGCGGTCCGCTGCGCGCTGCGGCCCTGCGTGAGGACTTGGACCTCAAGTCGTGGTTTGAGGACGGCTTCGCGCTTGTGGACAAGGTCGCATTCGTCGGCGACGGCTTCGCGGTCGTGACGCAGGACGTCGCTGCGCTTGAGGTGCTCGTGCGGGTGCCGCGGTCGCTCACGCTGCGTGCGCCGCGGCGCAAGGACTGGCCCGGAAAGCTCGCGGCGGCGGCAATTGAGGCCGTGGAAGCGGGCGACACCGCGGCGCGCTACGTGCAGTCGTGGCGGAAAGGCGGCTGGGCCACGTCGAGCGCCGACTTGGAAGAGCGCGACCGCGAGCTCGACTCGCTGCTTGCCACGGGTTCGGACAATGACTTTGAAATCTTCAAGAAGTGAGCGCCGCGTCAAATGTCAAGCCCCACGCCATCGATGCGACGCACCTGTGATACATCGTATGAAGACGCTTCCGCATCGCAGGTTTGGCCTGAAGTGCCATCCCGCCGTGGACCGCGCGGCACTGAGGCTCAGCCTTTTGTGCCGTCACCGCAACGAGAAGGCCGCGCGCGCGGCGCTCGTCGAGCGGGGGTTCCAGTGGCGTTCTTATCGTGAGGCGCTCATCCCGCTGGTCCAAAATCCGACGCGGACCGAAGGCACGGCGCGGCGGCGCCGCGAGCTCGATGCGGCGGAGTGCTTCTCGCGGGCGCTGGCGCGCGCCGCCCGCGTCGGAGACGACATCGTCGTGTGCCCGCTGTACGACACGCTGCGCGACGGCGCCGCTGCCGCGACGGTGACGCTCGTCGAGGACCCCAATGGGGACGACCTCCTCGTTGTCGCGTCGCGCGCGCTCGCGGCGGGCGACGCGGTCACGCGCGACTACGGGCGCGCACCGAGCCTTGGTTTTATCGACGGCTCCGACGCGGACCCGGGCAGCGAGTCCGAGGTCCTGCGGAGGCTGCTCCACTTCGGAATCTACTCTCCTCTAAGTGAGTACTTAAGTGGGGAAATGGATCATGCCGCCGGCGCCGCAGCCGGCGCCTCCGCGACCGGGGCTGCAGGAGCCTCGCGCGGGCTCTCGCCGCCGTCCGCCGCGCCCGTCGCGGTCTCGGGCGCCGCCGGCGCGCCGCCGTCCGGGGGTGGATCGGTGGCCGCGGGCTCGGCTGCGGGCTCCGCGGCTGCGGGCTCCGCGGCGGCGCCGTCGGATTCTGCCGCGGGCGGCGCACCGCCGGCCTGTTCCGCCGGCGGGGCGGCGGCGGGCTTCGCCGGCTCGGGCTCGGGCTCTACCGGTTTCGCGGGCTCGGCCGCGGGCTTTACCGGCTCGGGCGCGGGCGCCGCAGGCTTTGCCGGCTCGGGTGCCGGCTCCGCGGCCTTGGCCGGCTCGGCGGGCGTCTCCGGCTCCTTGGTCGGCTCCGGCTCCGGCTCCTTCGGCGGGCTTTTCGCCGGCGCGGCCTTCGCCGGGCTTTTCGCCGGCTCGGCCTTCGCGGGAGTGGCCTCGGGCTCACTTCGAGCGCTCGCGGGCTGCGCGGCCGCGGGCGCCTCCGCCGGTTTAGCGGGCGACGTCGACATTGTCAAAGGCACGACCCCCGAACCAATGGGAGGCACCTCCTCGCCGTGGCGGTCCATCAGGTTGGGCGCGTAGGGGTTCACGTTCAACGTGCCCACCAGCACTACCGTCGGGTCCATGAGTAGCGTCTTGCACGTCACGTCGCCATAGATCGAGGCCGCCCCACAAAGCTCCAGGTGGTTCACGTGGATATTACCGATGACCTTGCCGAACACCACTAGATCGCTCATGTCCCGGACGTCGCCCACCAGCTCTCCTCGAGGACCGACGATCAAGTCCCCATCACTGAGGAGGTCGCCCTCGAACTTGCCGTCGAGCCGCAGGAGTCGCTCGAACCTGAGGGTCCCTTCGATTTGCAGCGTCTCACCGATGACCGTCTCCGGCTCCTGCTCCAGGATGGACCCCTTGGGCAG
>Ga0302122_10000439_pt1 | contig 25506 bp, 14 predicted proteins | sample CB21_SCM_MG_FD_203115 | JGI IMG/M metagenome (GOLD analysis project Ga0302122, IMG submission 203115) | Marine microbial communities from Western Arctic Ocean, Canada - CB21_SCM | ecosystem: Environmental > Aquatic > Marine > Oceanic | place: Canada: Western Arctic Ocean | collected 2017-09-28
CGGCCGCCGCGGCCGCGGCGCGCGCGCTGGGGGCGCCCGGCACCGTCGTGGCCGCCGCGTGCGCGGCTCGCCTCCTGTTCGGCCCCGTCCTTGCCGGCGCGGCCCTCGCGCTTCTTGACGCCGTCACGAAGAAAGACGTCCTCGCGGCGTGGCCCGCCGTCGCGGCGGGCGGCGCCGCGCTCGCTTTGTCGACGCAGACGGGCCCGCTCGCGACGCTCGCGGCGTTTGCCCCGCTGCCCTGGGCCCTCGCGCGGCCGGGGGAGCGCTTCTCCGAGGACGCCTTCGTGTCGGCGACGCCGGCGCGGACCCGGGCCGCCGCCTGCGTCGCGGCGCACGCCCTGGCGAGCTGCTGGGCGCGCGCCCGGGCCGGGGACGCGACGCTGAGCTTCGTGAGCGTGGCGTTCCACGCCGCGTGGGCCCTCGCCCGGCGGGGCATGCAGGACGACGCCGCCGGCGCTGGGGCGACGGGCCTCCTCCTGTGCCTGGGGGCGGGCGACCTGTGCGCGGCGCTGGTGGCGGCCTTTACGCGGGGCCCGGCGCTGGGCCTCATCGCGACGTTGTTGGCCGCGCCCGGCGTATTGCTGAGTGCGCCCCAGAGCATCCTCGAGGACGCGCGGCGCCCGAAGCACGCGGGGGGCGCCCTGGCGTCGTTGGGCCTCGCGGCGGTTTCATTGATTCTGCTCGCGCGGTGCAACGAAGCGGAGGGCACGGCGCTCTTCGAGTCCGCGGCCCTCGCGGCCTGGGCCCTCAGCGCGCGCGTGGCCGCCTGCTGGCTGCCGCCCCATCACGTGTTCCCGCGGAAGGCGGCCGAGAGCGCGCTGGTGGGCGCGGCGGCCGGCGCCCTCTACCTTGCCCACGTTGACGCGACGCTCCTGGCGACGGTGCGGCTCGTGTGCCTGGCCGGCGCGCTGGGCAGCGCGGGGCGCGCCCACGTCGCCGGCGCCCTGCTCGCCGCGGCCGTCGAGGCGCCCCAGGTCCTCGCGACGGCGTTCCTCGCGTCGAGCCTGGCCCTGCTCGGGGCCGCGGCGGCGCCGCCGCGCCGCGCCGCGTCGCGCTTCGAGGAGCGGGTCGTCGCGCGGCCGGACCGGGCCGTGGTCCTGGCGAGTGCGTGTGCCTTCGCGGCCACATTGCTGACGCACTACTCGGCCGCGGCGCTGCCCCTCTTCGCCGCCGCCGCCGCGTACGCGGCGCGGCGCCTCCGCGCGCAGCACGCGATGAGCCTGGGCGACGCCTTCGCGCGCCAGGACGGCCGCGCGGGGGGCGGCGCGGACGCCGCCGCGCTGGCGGGCTACGCCGCCGCCGCCGCGCACGCGTCCGCGCTGCGGCGCCACTGGGCGGCGGCGGGCTGGGGCGTCGCGCTCTGCGCCGCGCCCGTGCTCCTCGCCCTGCGGCGCCCGAGGAAGGGCGACCGGCGGCTGCCCGTCCTGGTCTCGTCGTACGAGGCGCGCCACGTGACGGCCGTTATCACGTTCCTGCGCGGCGCGGCCTGGGTCCTGGGGCCGACGTTGTGGCTCGCGGGCCACGCCCTCGGCCGCGGGACCGCCCTCCTGCCCTTGCTCTTCGCGCTCGCGGGACCCGCTTCCATCGCCGCCGCCGCCGCGCAGACGAAGCGCGCGGTCCACGCGGCGCTGGCGGCGTGGCCGCTCACGCTCGCGCCGTTCTTCCTCCGCGGCACGACGGGCGACGGCATGCTCCTCGGCGCACTCGGGTGCCTGGGGAGCGCGGGCGTCGCGCTGTTCTACGAGGAGTCGCGGGCGGGTTGGGAAGATTAGTCGTAGTAGTGTTTGTGTTTTGCAACAAAGCTGCATCATTGATCACAAAGACATTAGTAGAGGGAGCCACCCCGTCAGGCGTTCGGCCCCCGTTGCGACGGCGGCGCCATCATGTCGAGCGGCAGCCGGGTCGTCGCGGGGAGCGGTCGCCGCCCGCCCGCCGGCGCGTCGGCCGGCGGCGCGAAGGCCGCGAAGTCGTCGCGCTCCGGCGGCGGCGCCGGCAGGGCGTCCCAGACGTTCTGGCCGACGACGCGCAGGCACGGGAAGGCGTCGCGCCACTGCTGGATCGCGTCGCCGCTGCCAACTTTCTCATCCCAGGGGTTCCTGGGCGGCTCGGGCAGCACCACGGGCGCCTCGCCGTAGCGCTGCGCCTCGGCATTTTCGAGGCGCGCGGCCGTGTCCCGCTCGCAGGCGACGTCGAAGGCGTCGATGGCCTGCTGGGCGTTCATGGCGTCGATGCGGTGCGTGTTGCTCAGACCGCCAGGTCCAGCACGCAGAGCAAGCAAAGCTGCTGGTGCAGCACTCACTGGAGCAGCAGCAAGGAGGAGTGCAGCGATCGATGCTAACAGTGGTGCGATGCAGCCAAGTCACACGTTGTGATCGCAATAGGTGGTTGCGTATGCACCTGCGTCCAAAGTTTTTTGCTTGAGAAACCCGTCCCGTATCACGCCCGGCACGTGCCGCCCTCTATCTCTCTAGCGGCCCGCAGAAAGGCGATGCCCCGGCAGGCGCCGGACCCGGAAAATAACGTGCGGGTTGCGTCCATGGCTGAAAAATCGGGGGAGGTCTGCGGGGAGCTCCGCGAGCGAGTTGCTCTAGGCTTGGTAGCTTGATAGCGCGCAGCGACACAACTGTCGCTAGCCGCCGTCGGTCACTCCGCGCGTGAAACCGGCAACCAAGACTGGAAACAGTGCGGCCAGCAACAGGCCCACCCGACGCGACCACCGTTCGGCGCGCAGCGAGCGCGTACAGCCGCATCCGAGCGGCACGTGAGGACCAGCCTTCGACGCGGCTTGCACTAGGCGCACAAGCGAGCCACCATGGGCAACCGCACCTCGACCGCCCGCGACGAGGCCGCGGCCGCGCAGTCCATCGGCCATTTTGATCACAATTATGACGCCATCCTCATCGACCAGTCGTCGGGCATGGTCGAGGCCCCCACCAGCAACACGCCGGTGCCCGCGGCGGTGCAAAGGGTCCTGGGGGACGGCCGCTACGTCGAGCTCGTGATGAAGTTTGACACCGTGCAACTAGTGGAAGCGCAAAAGGTGCTCCTCACGATCCCGTACCACGGCGTCAAGACGCTGGAGTGGGACCATAGTTGTTCCTCCGTGAAAATCACCGCGAACACCGCGGGGGAGGAGGCGTTCTGCGTGGTCAAAGTGGGGAATAGTTTGGAGCTGGAGAACGAGGCCAAGCTGCGGATAAGGGGCCTGAGTCGCCAGGGCTCTGGGCAGCAGCTAAACCTGACGTTCGCGTACTGCGGCACGTACGCGGGGCCGACTAAGCCCAAGCCGTTCCAGCGGAAGCGGGCGAACTTGAGCACCCGGCCCCAGGGCAAGCTGCCGCCCCTCGCGCTGATGCGCGATTTAGCCATCGCGCGCCACACGGGAAGCGGCGCGCCGACGCGGGCGAACGGTTCTAAAAGAGTAGTGCACGCTTTACAACACATCCACACGGGCGGCAACACCTTCGCCGTACTGCACGCGTACCAGCGGGGCACGGCGGCCGAGCACCAGCAGGGCGAGCTGCACGAGGTCGAGTCCAAGCTCGCGTTATCTTGCGGCACGCACGCGCAGCCCGGCCTCGTCTACGTCGAGGGCCAGCGCGCTTTGCTAAGCTTCGGCTGGGCTGACGTGCGGGGCTGGGTCGTGCACGACCGCGTCCACGCCGGCGAGATGACGAGCGGCGTCGAGATCACGTTCCACGATAACGCGACGTGGTTCTTCGTGGTCCTGGACGTCCTCCACCTGAAGGACGCCATCGAGCACTTCTGGAACCGGCACCACGCGCCCAGGCCGCCCAAGCCCCAATCGACGCACGGGCGCGACATCGTCACCGTCACGACGCTGCACGGCGAAATCGCCGCCCCGCCCAAGACGACGGGCGACTTAGATATCACGGACGAGATGGGCACCCTCGTGCGCTCCTCGGGCACGGCGCACGGCGGCGTCGCCAAACGAAAGTCGAGCGTGTACGGCTCCATGGTCAAGGGCAAGAAGCCCACGGGCTGGTCCGTCAATGCCAGGGTCGAGAAGCACTGGGACTCAGTCGTCGTGCACCAGGGCTGGCTGTTGAAGAAGGGCGGGCTGGCCAAGTCCTGGATCAAAAGGTACGCGGTCCTGTACCGCACGGCCATGGGCCACTTCCTGTGCTACTACGCGGACTTCGCCAAGAGCCCCCTCTTCCACGACGAGGAGCGGGAGCGGCGGATCATCGACCTGTGCAAGGTGACCTTCGTGCGGCCTGTCAGTAACCACGACGACGTGCCGCCCAACTCCTTCGATATTTGTACTATAGAAAGGGAGTGGACTCTATCCGCCGAGTCGAAAACAGCCATGCAGCGCTGGCTCCAGGTCGTGACGCGGGCCATCGACGAGGACACCGCTATTGTTCCTGATGATGAATTGGTGTTCACGGTGAAGCCCCGCGTCGATCCCAGTCAACAACTGGTGAAGAATGAGTACTCGACGGCCCTTAAAGTAAGTGCGTCGGGCGTGAGCGTGTGCGCCGTGACGGCCGCCGACGAGCTCGTGGAGCGGTTCTTCTGGTGCTACACGGACTTCTTCAAGTGGTCCATCCTGCACCACTCGGGCAAGACCGGGCTGCAGGTGTCCGTGTTTACGTCTGCGGACTTCGACGTGAAGGATCGGCACGAGTTCCTCTTTCGGACGCGGGACGCGGTCAAATTGGCCACGGCCATCGAATTCTACATCGAGAAGTTCATGTCCATCATGCACCTCTACCTCGAGGGCGGCCAGGATGCCGGTGGTGCGTCGGCCATGGCCATGTCGCCGACGGAGATGGCCACGAACAACTTACTAGGTGAAGACGACATGCTCGCATTAGGCGGCGAGGACGACGACCGGACCGGTGTGGTTTCTGAGGATCATGTGCGAGCATCTGATGTACCGCCGCCGGCGCCCAACAACCAGGGCATCCTCGACCTCTTCACGGTGCCCGCGCAGACGACAACGGCGGACCCCTTCGCGTACGGTTCGGCGCCGCCGCCCAAACCGTATGATGCCTTAGCGGACGACGTGTCGGCCCTGAGCATGGAGACGGGCTTCCCGCCCCAGACGGCCGCGCCCGTGCGCGCGGACGTCGTGGAGGAGATGACCCTGGGCGACGCCAAGTTCGACGCCCTGGCCGTGGGCGCCGCCGCCGGCGCGAACCGCCTGAAGGGCGTGCTCTACGAGGACCCCCACGTGGCCGTGGCCATCGAGCACGACTACCGCGGAAGCGAGGGGCGCATCACCGTGCGCATCGCGAACAAGTGCTCGACGCCCATCGATTCGTTGCGGTCTGATTTAGATGCCGGAGAAACGGGCCTGCGCTACGAGTTTGGGGCGCCGTCGTCGACGTCGTTGCAGCCGGGCGAGGCCGCCGCGCAACTACTCATGCTCGAGTGCATGAAGCCCTTCGACGGCATCGCGGCGTTGGTCGTGTCCTTCCGGTCGCAGGGCGTGCCGTACGAGGTGCGCCTGGCGCTGCCCTGCGTGTTCACCAAATTCCTGGAACCGGTGCAGCTGTCCCCGAACGTCTTCGTGCAGCGCTGGGCGACGCTGGGCGCGCCCGGCTTGGAGCACATGGTCACGTTCGCGGCGACGGCGGGCCCCGCGACGGCGGCCTTCGCGAAGCCGCGGCTGGCCGACTTGGTGCGCGTGGCGGTCGTCGAGGGCGTCGACGACAACAGCGGGACGATCTTGTCGGGGGCCACGGCCCTGCGGACGGGCACGGTCAACGCGGGCGACGAGAAGATCAGCGTGGGCTGCCTGATCCGCCTCGAGATGAACGAGGGGGCCAACGCCTTCCGGCTCACGGTGCGGACGGCCGTGCCGCACGTGTCCACGGCGCTCTCGGAGGCCATCCAGAAGCTGCTCTGACCGCGTTTTTCCCCGCCCCCCCTCCCCCATTTACGCGGCTTAACTCGGTGGCACCTATTTACTAGAAGAAGAGGGGGCATTACACTGCCGTCTCTCTCTCCGACACTCTAGAGGCGGCGCTCGTCGTACTCGGCGAAGAAGTCGCTGTCCGAGTCGGGCTGCTCCTTGGCCCAGTTGTAGTACGTCGCGAAGAAGAAGCCCCCGATCAGCGTGAGGACGGTGGCCTCGCGGGGGTCGTCGATGCCGAGCGAGAGGCCTGTGCCCTCGGACTGGCCGCCGGCGAACGCGGCGAGCGGCGCGAACGCCGTCGCGGCGGCGGCGACCTGGTAGTGCAGCGCCGGCTTGGGCGCCGCCTTGGAAACGGTCTTCACCGGCGCGGGCGCGAGCGCCGACGCGCTGGCGAGCAGGAGCGCGCAAGCGGCAGTCTTCATTGTCGTATTTTGTGCCTGCGTTGAGGAGAGATGAGCGCGCGCCCAGCGAGACGACGGCGCACGTGTTGTGTTTTGTGTAAGCTGGGGCCGAGACCGCACCGTGGCCTCGCGGCGAACTCCGTGTGAGAGCTACCGAGAGCGCATGGATCCGGGAGCCGGCGCGACCGCGAGAGAGATGAGCTCACTCGAAAGCGTGCCCGTGCCCTCGCGCTCTCGGCTGTCCAAGCAGCACTCCGCGGGGTCCGTCGCAACTCCAGCGCACGGCGCGCAGCCAGCCTTTGACCGCGATCTAGCACCCAAGTGCTGCGGAGCCATAGGGCAACGCGCGCGGCCGAAATTTCGACGGCTGGAGCTCTTCGGATCACGGCTAGATGCGTAGACGCCTTCGCGGGCTGGTAAATAGATTCAGAGCGCTGTTTGCGTACGATTTTTTACGTCTTGCCGCAACACAGATCCTAGTAGCTCGGTCCTAGTAGGTTAGTTACGAAAACCCGTCCTCTCAAAAGTCCGACAGCAGAGGCCTGCAGTGCTTTATAAGAGGGTGATTTGAGGACTTCTGCGGCGTGAAGAGACCTAGGTCTCAAATCGAGTGGAATGCTCTGTGCCAAGCCCAGTGCAATTTTGGAATTGCTACTCGCAGTAACGCGCACTATCCGTCCTCGCAAGGCTGGAAACGAAGGTCTGAACGACGCCAGCCGAGCCGCAGCAAAACTCGCATTCATAACCATGGCCTGCGCGCTGCGCCGCTGTGCCCTCCCAGCCGCCGCAGCGCTAGCCATACAACAAAAGCATGCGCGAAACGCCGAGCTCCCAAGCGGCATGCGCGCCGCGCACGACGAGCTGCAGGCGCGCAGCCGACGACCGACGACGTTCGACGGCCGGCCCGTCGCGGACGAGCGGCACGGCGGCGGTGCGGTGTCGCGTTTGTACGGCGTCTCGCGGCGCGGCTACGCGCCGTACGACCGGACTAAGCGGAACCAGGACGCGCTGTGCGTGGTCAAGGACGAGAAAATGGACACGCAGGCCATCCTCGTGCTGGACGGCCACGGCGAGCACGGCGAGAACGTGTCGCGGCGCTTCGCGGACAGGTTCCTGGACGCGGTGACGGCGCACCCGCTGTGGGCCACGAATATTGAGAGAGCGTGCCGCGAAGAGTTGGCCAAGCTGGAGGGCGCGGTCCTCGCGGACCCGGCGATCGACTGCGCCTTTTCCGGCACGACCGTGGCCTTCTGCGTCGTTCGAAAAAGCGAGGTCTTCTGGTGCAACATCGGCGACTCGCGCATCACGCTCGGCGTGGTCGATGAGAACGGCGTGATGCATGCGGAGCCGCTAACAACAGACCACAAGCCCGAGACGCCTTCTGAGATGAAGCAAATTGTGCGCGCCGGAGGACGAGTCTTCGCGCTGGAGTACGACGACGGCGTCGTCGGGCCGCCCCGGGTGTGGCTCAGGGACGCGGACGTGCCGGGCCTGGCCATGTCGAGAAGCATCGGCGACGCCGTCGCGCACTCCGTCGGCGTCTCGTCGGAGCCCGACTGCGGCGTCCGGCCGCTGACGGCCAACGACCGCTTCCTCGTGGCCGCGACGGACGGCCTCTGGGAGTTCCTCTCGGACGCGGAAGTCGTGGCGCGCGTCGCCGAGGTGGCCGCGCAGACGCACGGGTCGCCGCGGGCGTGCGTCGATTCGCTGGTCCGGGAGGCGACGGCGCGGTGGCTCGCGCACGAGCGGGTCGTCGACGACACGACGGTCGCCGTGGCCTTCCTGGAGGTGGAGCCGCCTTAGGTATACCGTAGTTAACACTTGTCGTGAGACTGCTAGCACCAGTGCAATGAATTTCTTATGGGGGGAAGACCGGCGCGTAGAACTGCCCGGGCCGCTCGGCGCGAAGCTCCGCGAGCGCCGCGCGCCAGCACGAGCTCCCGCAGGGGCGGACGTCGCCCGATGCGAGCAATTCTGCGTCGGAGGCGTATGTCTCGTAGTCCGCGGTTATTCTTTTTGCCAACGCACTCTTCGCCACGGGATCATTGCACGCGTTGGGGTCGAATTTATTGTGGATGGCGCCGCCCGAGAGCTTCGTGAAGTTCACGAGTATCAGGGGCTTGTCGTCGACAGGTGCTGGTGCGGGCGCCGGCGCCGGCGCAGGTGCCGCCACGGCCGACATCCATTCACCGCCGTCGTCCACTGGTGGCGCCGTCGGCGCAGCGGTGTCCGTCGGCAACGCATTCACCTCCCACGCGTCTTCGTCGTCGGCGGCGTCCTCCCAATTCGCCATTAGTGCGTACGCGAAACGGTTTTGCTGCCTCAAAAAGCCTGCAGTGCCTATTATGGCAAAGTGTTCTGCGGCGTGCAGCAAAATGCAGCAAAGCGCGTCGTGGGCGGCTGCAAGGGAGTCTTGTGGTCCCGCGAAAGAAGCTGTGCACCCCGATGGCCAGCGTATACGCTGCTCAGGCCTTTGTTTGTCAAATCGGCCGCGCCGGAAAACCATCCCAAAACGGGTTTCTATAGCCGCAAAATTGTGCGTGCTTGCTTTGCAAAGCGGCTGGGGGACGGTAGGACGATGGTATAACACAAGTCAGCAGCTAACACGATGGCGCACCATCGATGGGCAGCATGCTTCGCGCTGCTGCTGCTCCCAAGCACCACGGCCGAAACAGCCACGCTCGGACCCATTAATGACGAGGACATGACGCGCGTGCGCCTCGTAGAAAAATGGCTCGACAACAGCGGACCAGCCCCTGCACATTGGGACGTGCGGACGAAGGCGGACGTCGAGGTCGGCAAGGAGCTGGCCCGGGGCCGCTCCAAGTGCGTCCGCCACGGCCGCATCGGCACCGCGAAAGTGGTCGTGGTCGCGGCGTGCCCAGTGGCGAACGCGACCTCCACAAAATTCGCAGCGCGCACGTACAACGAGCTCCACGCGAGCGGCGAAACGATTAAGAGGAAGCGGCACGTCGTCGAGGAGCTGTACTTCTTCGAGGCGCTGCGGGGCCGGCCCGGCATTCCTAAATTAAGGGGTGCCTATCGCGAAAACGACGACCTCGCCATCGTGGTGGACGACTGCGGGAGTCGCGTCGCGGGCCACGATCGCGGCGGCAAGCCCCAGGCGTCAGACGCGTGGCGCGCCTTCGCGAAGCACGATCCGCTGGGCGCCGCGCGAGCATTATTGGAACTCTTCCGGAGCGTCGTCGACTACGGCGGCTACGTGATCAAGGACTTCACGCCCTACCAGTTCACGCTGCACTCGGACCGCCTCTACGTCGTCGACGGCCCGGATCTAGCCTTGAACGGGCCGATGGCGGCGTTCTTCCGGGAGAAGGGGACCGAGGCGTCGCTGCCGGCGGTGTTCTTACAAAAGGCGTGCCGCGCGACGTGTGAGATGAAGACGCCGTTCTCGGAGACGACGTGCTGCTGCGCCAAGAATTGCTCGGCGCCGGCCCAACGTGAGCGGTTGATCGAAAGATGTTGCGGAAGCAAGCATACCTGGGGGCTCTGCCACGCCGACAGGACGCGGTGCGCCCTGCTCCAGAACAAGCCGCACGCGCACGACGCCGCGACGGCGTGGTGGGCCCTGCCCCTGATCCTCAAGGAGGCGCGCGGCGCCGCCCGGGCGGCGGTCGCCGCCGCGCGCGGGCGCCTCCTCCACAAGGGCCGGCGGGCCTCCTTCGGCTTCGTGCTCGGCGAGCTCGAGGCCGCGACTCGGCGACTCGGCGCGGCTGCGGACGCGGCGCAGCGGCGGCGGCGGACGGCGGCGTCGATCTCCGCAGGTGCGTCCGCGGTGTCCGGGAGCCCCGCCGCCGCCCCGCCAACGTCCACCGAGCGGGCCTGCCGCACGTATGCCATCTCGTCGTCCAATGATACGGCGCAGCGCGCCGTGTGGGCAGCCGTGCCGCGCACGGCCTGCGAGGTCTGCCTGCTCTTCACCGCGGGCAATTGTACAAAAGCGTGCCCGCGGCATCACCAGACGCATCACCAGACGCGCCACGACTGCCCGCTGTTCCGGAACGCGGTATACCAAGGTTGGCCCGCGCTGCGGGATAGGGCATCCACCTACGCGTGGCCGAGCTGGCTCCCCGGGCCCAACGCGAGTTCGCGGTGCGCGGCGTTTCGTTCTATGCAGGAGCGGTGCAGCGTAACTAAGGTCTGGTGGATGGGCGACTCGGTCGCCCTGCAGATCGTGGAGACGTCCAGCGAGTACTGCGGCTACAGCCCGTTCGAGCAGGACGGCGCGTCGTTTCGGTACATGCCGGAGCGCACGAGAGTCTGGGATCACGCCAGCGCCGGGCGGTGGCAGCGGGGCGTCATGGGCTTGGCCTCGCGGACGACGGTTCTCGTCATCAACACGGGGCTGCACTACTTACCTGAGAACATCGCGGAGCTCGGAGAGCACCTCAAAGTCCTCTTCGACGGCCTTCTGGAGATCATCGAGGCGACCGGCACGGTCGCCCTCTTCGCGGAGACGACGTCGCAGCACTTCCCGACCGAAACGGGCGGCTTCTTTGCGTCCGGCGTCCACGCGGGCGCGCGGCCCATCCCGCACTACGACTGCGTGCCCGCGTCGTTCCACAACGCGACGTGCCATAGTTCGGGACAGCAACACCCGGACGCGAAGTACGACAGCGGCTGGCGCAACGCGGTCGCGTGGGACGCGTTCCGTGCGGCGCAACTGAACCGGACGGGAGGACCGACGTCGAGACTCCGCATGCTCCGGCTCCACGATCTCACGCAACCGCGAGTGCCGTGTCGTTACAGCTACTCGAGTACTTTATAAACGATTTCGACTCGCGCAGGCTCTGGGATCTGCATCCGGCCGGCCGCGACTGCACGCACTTCTGCTTCTCGCCGGGGCTGGTCGAGGCGATCCTCGGGGAGATCATCGAGGCGGTCGACGCGGCCGTTGCGGGGCGGAGCGTCGAATTATACTAGTATGTGAATTTATGTCCGCAGGGAATTCCGCAGGGCCTCCCGCAGCGCGTCCTTCCCGATGGGCCGCACCAGGACGCGCTGCAGCTCGCGCGTCCAGACCGCGTCCGTGCCGTCGTCCGGTTCGCAAAACGCGTAGCGGTACTGCGAGACGCGGACGTGCGTCGGCGGCTCCGACTCGAGGAACGGGTTCGCGTGCAAGAGCGACGATACCGCGGCGTCGTTCTCGAGGATCCGCAGGAGCAACGTGGTGAACCACCGCTCGGACGTCGCGTTCGGGCCCTGGCAGGCCGCGATCCACATCTGCCAGTCCAGGCGCCAGTGCCACGGCGCGAGGAGGGGAGGCAGCGCGCTGAGGTCCGCGCGCTGCCCCCGGAAGTCGAACTCCCGCCAGTCCTCGCCGGGCCCGCGCGAACCCTCCACCACAAGTAAATCGCGCGACCGCTCGACAGACCCAAAGGCCCCGAACGTGTTCGCGAGGCGCAGCGACCGCAGGTTCACCGGGCGCGCCGGCGGCGCGACCCTTAGTATTTCGCAGACGCGCCGCACGTCGAGGAGCCGGTCGAAGCTCCCGTTCATGATCTGGCGCTGCGGGCGCGTCGTATTATAGTCCTTCCGGGCCGGCCCGACCAAGTTCTCGTAGACCGGGGCATTCAGCCACGCCAGGGCCGTCGCCAGGCCGAGCGCCAGCGGCAGGTTCACCACCCACCGGAGGCCGGGGCCCGCGTTGAGCGGCGGCGCGACGTTGACCAACCACATGAGCGCCGCATCGTCGAAGCAGGCCAGGACCGGGATGATCGTGAGCCAATTTAAGAACGACAGGTTGCCACTGCCAATGAGCGCTGCCTGGAAGAGGACGTGGACCAGCCCATAAAAGACCACTAAACTGCGACCGACGGACTGCAGGCCGCCGAAGGGGAGCATGCGCAGAACGCAGCCCACAATTAGCCCCAGCGGCGCGAAGAGCTCGATCGCGTGGTTCGACGCCGTCGCGAAGAGGTGAAAGCCCTTCGGCGCGAAGTGCAAGCGCCGCGACATCGGCGACGGTAAGGGCTGCGTCTCGAAGAAGGTCGTCATGGCCGTGAGGTCGTGCCAGCCGTCCGAAACTCTCCCGCGGGCCCGCAGTTTTATTAAACCTGCGCCCAGCATGACCTTGCACGCGAGCCACCGCAGCGCCAACACGCCCACCCACTCGGGGTGCGACGGCAGCGCGCACAAGGCCGCTGTCTCCAGCAACTGACTCTCCCAGCCGTAGCCGTAGAAGGGGCCGCCCACATTTGATATAGACGCGTAGCACGCGTAGCACGCGACTAATGCAAAACGGCCGCCGCCGTTCAGGGCGCCGCCCAGGGCGCACGGCGCCGCGATGGCGAGGCCGAGGCCCGCCACCGCGGTGAGGGCTGAGTCCGTGCGGTTCTTCGAGAGCCAGAGGAGGGTCGGCACCGCCTCGACGCGCGCCCAGGCCGTCCTGTTTTCGACGCGCTCCATGACTTTATGATAAGGTGCGAGGCCGTTGTTCCCGATGAGCGCCTTGTTCTGCCGCAGCGCGATCCCAAAGCCCAGCGCGAAGACGGCCGCGGTCGCGCGCGCGGCCAGCGACCGCGCCGCCCCGTACTTCCCGACGAGCTCGGGGAACGCGGCCGCCGAGCCCGACGCCGTGGCCGCGCCCACGGTCACGCACGCGGCCAGCGCCGCGAAGGCCTGGGCCCACGCCATCAAATTCTGCTTTGATAATTGCGCCGACGCGACCGTGTAGTCCACGATTTCGTTGGTCACGCTCCGAAAGTCGCTGAGGGCGCGCCGCGCGCCGCGCATGAGTGAAGTCCGCTGCTCCGTGAGCTTCGCGTTGGCCTGCTGGAGCAGCGTCTTCCCGAGCTCCTGGCCCTTGGCGCGGATCATCCCGCGCTTGCCGGGCTGCGCGCCGTCGTCGCGGCTGCTGCGCAGGATGCTCGCGCGGAGGACCGGCGCGCGCCGCGTCGCGCGTGGGCGCGGCGTGACGAGGCCGGTGGCGGCGTGTAAGAGAGCCCACAGCGCTGCGACGCGCATAGTTCGACTGTTGCTCGGTGCACACCTCGCTGGTCACCACGCCAGCAGCTGCTTTCGCTCGCGATGAGGTGTGTGAAGTCTGTGCCGCGCAGAGCACCGCTCACAGCTGCTATATGACGGCAGTTTAGGCAGTTTAGGCTGGTCAATCATGAAACCCGATTTTACGCGGTTTTTGATTTTTTTTCGGTATACGGCTATCCGCTATCCCACCACTCCTCCGCTCTAGGGTCTTCGCTTTACCCCCCCCTGTAGCGTCTTAAAGTTGTGCAGGTCGTCGTCGTCATCAGAGCTTCTCTCGAGGAGCAGGGCCGCCAGGGCGTCTACTTCTTCGCCTTCTTCTTCTTGTGCTCCTCCTCGTCGTCGCAGCCGCGGCGGCCCAGAAACGCCGGCTTCGGGACCTGAGCGCAAATCGACCGGTGAGTCGGGCGCATCTAATAATTCTTCACACTCAGCTGAGTCAGCTCTCGGCGGCGCCGCCGGCGCGGCGGCGCAGACGCGGCCGTGCTGGCCAAGTCGAGCGGCGAGATGCCCGCACAGCCACGCCATTGAGCAGAACGTCGCATCGATGGCGTGGAGGTCAGGCGCGATGATGTAGCGCGCAGGCGGGCGCCGTGAAAAATTGACTCCTGCACAGGCCGGGACGGGCGGGCCGAGGGGGGCGCGTTTGCGCCTCCCCGCGCCACTCTCATGGGCGGTTTGGCACGCCGGCCGGATGCAGTCCGGCAGGTGGCAGGTCATGCCGAGGCTGTGGCTGAGCGATGCGGTAAAACACTACGAAAGCAATAGCTGTAGATTAAGCCAACTGATGGGCAGCCACAGCGAGAGCTGCGGTAGTGGCAACTGCCGCAGCTCCTGGAATCAACCCATGGGTGGTCCGGACCGCGGCAGCAGCGGCGGCGATGGTCCTAAGCCGAAAGAAGTAGTTTTTGTGAAGAAAGTGTTGACTATTTGCAAACTCTGTAAGCGCCGCTGCTGTGCTCCCAGCTTGAGATGCGATTGTCGAGACGGAGGGTGTCGTTTCTGTCTGCGCTGTCTCGAAAAAATCAATCGCTCAAAATGTCTAAAAAATAAGTGTCCATATTGTAGAAAACCAATTTCGGCTGAGGATTTTGAAAGTATTGGGCAATATCCTTCGGATTCGGAAGGTTCTGGCAATGATTCGGGCGATGAGTATGTTGAATGAAGAAGAAAAAACTTCCCCCTATTCCTATAGTTTTATAAAAATTATGCCCCCCTTTTTTACTATTTTCTAAACTTTATGGGTTATGTATGTCTTTTGTAACATCTGTCAAGATGGGACAAAATATATCCATAACCCCTATACTGCTGGGCATCAGCACGTGCCCGTGACCAAGCCCTCGCGCTCGAACGTCGGGCCAATGTCCGCGCCGCGCTTCGACGCCGCCGATACCAAAGGACCTGATGAGAAGATGAGGTCCGCGAGGCGGTCCCGGTGGACTTTGGGGTTGTTTGTCTTGTACGCAATTATCTCCATGGCCGCGTTGCACGGGCGCGTGAGCCGCTGCGCGAAGCAGGCGAGGCCGTTGAGGCCCATCTTCTCCAGGTGCGCCTGCCGCCCGATCATCAGCTCCGTCGGCCCGGTCGACGGGCGGCTGTAGTTGACGGCGTGGAATGAAACCGCGGAGCCTTGGCGACCGTGCCCGAACATACGAGCGTATCGGAAATCGTCCGTCTCGCCCCACTGGACCGACTCCAACCACGTACACATAGAGCCTAGTTCGGCCTCGAGGAACCCGGTGCAGAAACCGGCCGGACACGACGTTCTAAACTCGAGCGTGGCCTCGATCGCGCCTAGAACGTCGCAGCCGTCGCGCTGCAGCGTGCGGACGGGCGTCGCGCGGATGTCGAAAGCCGCCAAGGCGTCGAACGGCGACACATTGAGGCCGTCGCGGAAGTGCTCCGGCATCTCTCGCACAGTGACTACGATGGTCCCCCGCTTGTCGCCCGAGGCCGCGTGCAGCTCTTTTTCAGTCAGTAGTGGATCACCAGAACGCGACGCCAGCAGCGCGACGGAGCCGCCGCCCGTTCTGATGCCCCCCCACCGGGACGACTGCGCTTCCGTATTGAAGAAAGCGAGTTCGCAGTCGTCCGCTCCCGCGCTAATAACAAGCCGCAGAAGACGTGGTCCGGCCTTCAATCTAAGGCGTTTATGCCCGCCGGGCGTGAGCGGGTCGGGCTCCAAGTACAGCATGTCTTCTCGCCCGCGGGCAGCCGCGAGATCCCGCATCTCCTGCACTCGATCGCGCAACGACTGGTCCCGGCCGTCGAGGTAGTGCCCAACCGGCTTGAAGTGCGCGAACCTTCCGGTAGAAATAATGCACGTCTCCTTTTGAGAATCGGCGTGAGCCTGCACCATCAGCTCGACTTGGTGCTGGGCGTCGAAGTCCGCCAGTTTGTCCACCGCGCGCGCCGCACTCCTACTTCGGTGCAGCCAGCTTAGGTGTCGCGGGACGCATCCGTTTTTCATCGCACTCATACTTAAAGATGTCTTGAAATTCTCCTCCGCTCTTGCGAAGTCGCGCGACGCGATCAGCTCCTCCGGACTAAACTGCTCCAGCGCGTCCCAGATCTTGCCCCATAGTTCATTGGCGTCGGTTATCGACGCAGGAGGCAGACGCTGCAGCAGTGTCACGTGCGCCTTCTGCACGTACTAAATGTCCTGAAAGACGCCTGGGACCGCACCTGCCGCGAGTCCGAGCCCCAGCGAGCGGCAAAGAAGCATGTGCTTGTTCACGGAGTACTTCCTGAGGAGTTGATGGAGCGTCGTGGTAATCGCCCCTGCCTCTAATGCGTCTCTTGACATGGAGGCCATGGTGCAGTTGCCGCGCGTCCTGGGCTTCCGCACGATGAGGGCAGTCAGCGGGGCGTCGTCGCTGTCCTCGCTGATGACGGAGTTACGGTCGCTGATGGGCGACTCGGGCGCGAAGTCGTCGTCCTCGGAGTTCTCCTCCTCGACCTTCTTCTCCCGGTCCGCGTCGTCGTCGGAGTCGTGCTTGTACATCGAGGGCGGGCTGCGATTGTGGCGGCGGCGGGGCGGCGGCGGCACGAAGGTGGGCACGGCGCCCCCGAGCGCGGCGTAGTTCTTGTTCACGTCGTGCACCAGGTCGGCGCGCCAGCCGCCCTTGTCGAGGAACTCCTTGACGGTCGTGGCGTCCTTGTAGGCCTCGTAGCGCAGGTTGGAGAGCGTGCCCTCGCGCTTCGGGTTCGCGGCGATGAACTTGGTCTCGACCGTGTCCGGGCACTCGCGCGGGTCGATGAGGCGGCCCGGGCGGTTGTCGGGCGGCCCCGGCGGCACGTAGGGCGCGGGCTCGGCGCGCGTGGGCTGGGGGAGCGTGGCCATGACGGCCGCGGCTCTTTTTTGGTCTCGCGCGTCCCGTTTTCGGCCCCTGGCTATCGCGTAGCGGCTTTGGGCGCGAAGAGCTGCTGAGGCCAAGAGGGCTGTACAGCTGGCCTCAGACAGCTAGGAGCTGTCAAACGCGAGTGAAGTTTCGTGCGCGGGTCAGCGCCAGATCAGGTTCGATCGATGCGGTCGTTATTGCAGCGTCGCGGGAGATCTAGACCTCGATCGCGCGCGCGCGGTAAAAACGGGTTTTGCAGCTGCGCCATGACTTGCGCGCAGCCGCTATTCGCTATCGTAAGACCATCGCTTTGGTGTGTCTGGCCACCGAGGGCTGCTCTGAGTCTCGTGCCGCGCGCTGTCTCTTGGAGAGCACGGTTTTGCGTTGAAACGCTGGCCTTTTGGGTGAGCGGTGCTGGCAAAATATACCTTTTCTTTCTCGTTTTTTGTTCCCACCAATCATGGGCGGGGCCACTACCTCCTGAAGAGCACTGCCTCCTCCGCGAGAGGCATAGCGTGGCGCCCCCGCGCGGCCACACGGGGCTGCCCATTTTCATCGGCCTCTTCACAGTGCCGCCCTTCGAACGCGTGGCAGCCTTTCACTGCTGCACCAATAGACTACCGACGTCAAGCGGAAGCAGCAGCGATGGCGGTCCTCCGCCGCGCCGCCGTCGCGTTGTGTTTTACAATCGCCGCCGCCCAGGAGGCGGCCGCCCCGGAGACGGCTGCACAAGCCGCGCCGGCCGAGGAGGAGAAGCAGAACCAGATCGTCTGCCCCGTGCGCGGCGGCGGCTACGATGATCGCTACGCGGTGGCCCAGTTATTGATCCTGCAAAAAAACATTCCGCAGGCCGAGGCGTGCTTATTGGAGGCGGTGCAGGTGTCCCTTGGTAGTATCGCCCTCATGTCGGACATCGCCGCGGCGCAGCGCCTACCGCTACGGGCTGCGGCCTTCAGTTCTGTACTGGAGCAGCTGAACCCCACGGACGGCGAGACGGTGTATCTGCACGCGCAGCGGCTGGGCCAGGCGTCCAAGTGGGAGGATGCCTTAGCGCCCTTATTGCGATTGCACGAGTCTAATCCGAAGAACGCGAACATCGCCAACTCCTTGGGTGCCGCCTACTACCAGACGTTCGACTACGAGAAGGCGATCTCCGCCTTCGAGGCCGCGGCCCAAATCGCGCCTAAGAACGAGGACTTCGTGGCGAACCTGGCCAAGGCCCGGGCCGTGGCCACCGGCGAGGAGGCCCACGACAAGCCCATGGCCGAGGCCGAGGAGGCCATCGCCCTGAAGATGGACGAGGCGACGGCCTGAGTAAAGACTAACATAACTTACTTCAACGACGCCTGGGGCGACAGCATGACCGGCGAGGGCAGCTGGGCGCGGTCCTCCAGCGAGTCGTTGTTCACGGACAGGTCGCCCCGCAGGCGCAGGGCCGTCTCGTCGTCGTTGAGCGCGAACTCGCGCTTCCGCGGCGGCGGCTCCGGGCGCCGCTTAGGCTTCTTCTTCTTCTTCTTCTTCTTCTTCTTCTTGCCCATGGACCGCCACGTGGACTTGGGCCCGGGGTTCCGCGCGAGGCCGTCGCCCGGCCGCGCCATGTTCGCCCAGCAGAGGGGGCCCGGCCGGTCCATCGGCGCCAGGAGCCCGTTGTCCAGCGCCGCCCGGAGCGGCTGCAGGCCGTAGAACGCTTTTGACGCCGTGACCAAATCCAGAAAGTGCTCCGGCGACAACGCCTCCTGTCCGCCCGGGACGTCCGCGCTCAGCTTGCGGCAGAGGCCTTCCACGGTCTCGGCGTCGGCGTCCTCGACCCGGAAGACGGGGCCCTCCGCGTCGTCGAAGAAGTCATCCGGAGGACACGTGTCTCGCAGGACCTCCCGCAGCGCCTCCGCGAGCTTCACCGAGGATAAACGCCCGCGATACACGATCTCCAATTTCGTGGCCCGGAGCGCGCCGTCCAGATCGGCCACCCGCCCGCACCGCCGTAATAGGCGCGCCTCCCGCTCGTTGATGTTCTTGACGGGCGGCACGAAGTCCACCGCCAACCGCCACCCGCCCGCGAGGCACGCCAGGCGCTTGAAGCACGCGTCCCGCTCGCGCGATTGCAGGAGCCGCCGGGGGGAGGACGCTCGTGTCAGCGGGAACCGTTCCCCCACGAGACCCGCGGCGGCCTCGGCCCTGGCGTTCGCGGACGTGAGGCCGGCGTCGTTCCGTCGCAAGGACACCATGCCCTGGAAGCGCGCGCTCCACCTGGACGGCGCCGCGTCCTTGTCGAGCATGCCGCTCGCGTGCCGCCACTCGTCCTCCGTGGCCGGCGCCAAGCGAGACCGGAGCTCGCCCTGGAGGAGCGTGAGCTCCGCATCGAGGTCCGACGGCGCGAAGTGTTCGGTAAAGGAGACCCCCAGCGCGGCGCCGCTGGACCGCGGCCGGAGCGCGGGCCGCACCTTCTCGTAGGCGTGCCACGGGCTCCGGTGGGGCTCCTTCTTCACCGCGTTCTTGTTGGTCCGCTTCTTCGGCGCCGCCTTCGCCCGCTTCTTCTTCGGCGCGGGCGCCTCGACGACCACGACCGGTGTCGGCACGGGCGGCGCCGGCGGCGGCGGCTCCGGGAACCGCTCCCGGCGCGACGCCTCGGCCCGGGCGACCTCCGCGGCCGCGCCGCGGACGAACTCCGCGACGCGCTCGTCTTCGTCCAAGACTTCGTCCAGGATGTCCGCCTGCAGCGATTGGAACGAGTGCAGCGAGGCCTCCGGGAGGACCTGGACGAAGTCCCGGGTGCTCTCCCTTCTCAATTCCACTAAAGGAGCGAGGACCCCGGCGATGGTGGCCGCGAACTCCGCCCGGTCCAAGACCCCGTTGCTGTCCGAGTCGGCGGCCTCGAACATCGACGAGGCCTCGCCGTCCGAGACCACGATGCCCAAGTGCACGAGCGCGCCCCGAAAGGCCGTGGCATTGATGTCCGGGCCGCCCCCGATCTCCACGAACAGCTCGTCCACCCTACAACGCATGCCCTCCGTGAGTCGTAACTCTCCTTCGGCATCCTCGACCATCATCACTCTATCGTCGAACCGCTCGAGGAGGGTGGAGGCGGCCTTGGCCCAGGTGCGGGCCTTGTTCGCGCGGTCCCGTTGCAAAGGCGACCGTTGGGCCTTGGTGTGGACTCGGAGTGACGTCTCTAGAGGTGGTGGCGGCTTCTTCTTCTTGGGACTGGTTTTTGTACGACGCTTGGCCTTGCGCGTCACCGTCTTCTTCTTCTTCTTCCCGCCTTGCCGCAGCATGCGCTCGGCCAACGTCATCGTCGCCTCCCGCCGCAGCCGCCCCGCCCGGCCCTCGTCCTCCATGATCTTGGCCGCGGCCCGCGCGAGTTCCTCGGCCCGCTTCGAGCGCTCCTCCCGCTGCTGGAGCGACACCAGCAGCTTCGAGGACCGCTTCCCGAAGAAGAGGGCGGCCAACGGTTTTGCATGCGCGTCGCAGGGCCACTCCCGGGTCCCGCCGGCTTCTGGAACAGGTAACGCCGCGAGAGACGTGAGGGCCGCGCTCTTGGTCCGGGCGCGCCGCACGTGGTCCCGCCGCTTGCCGGGCGCATGTTGCGCTTTGACGAGCTCGTCCTGGGTGAGCATGCCGTCGCCGTCCTTATCGGCTTTGAGGGCGAGCTTCAGCTCCGTCGCGGAGACGACGCCGTCTCCGTCCAGATCCAAGTCGACGTCGATGACGCCGTCGCCGTCGTGGTCGAGCTTCAGCGCCACCGCCATCTCGTCCGCCGTCACGATGCCATCTCCATCTAAATCGGCCTGGAGCGGCATGCTCGCGCGTCGACGGCGCTCCTTGCCTCCCTCGAGCTACGCAGCAGCGCCAGGTGCAGCCCCTTGGTAGCGGCTGGGCGGTCGCGTCGACGGCGGTATTGTCTCTTGTGCGGCGCCGTGCGCGAACCACTGCGTGCTCTAAATGGCTACGGCGGCGCTACCGCGGGCAGCCCTCTCCCTGCGCTGCGCGCTCTCAGACACCCTTTTGGCTCGCCGCGCCGGACGTGTCCCGACGCGCCCGCCGGGCATGCCCGGACGAGCCCTCAACTGAGTCCCAGGCGGTGGTTCGCCATCGACGCGAACCTCGAGGGGCTCAAGACGCGCGCACTCCGCGACACGCCCGGCGACTCTCCGACGCGACGCCCCGAGTAGTACATCGACGCGACGTGGGGCATCGAAGAGCGCAGCCGGGTAATACACGCGAACTATCAACTCGGGGCGGACGACTCGGGCGACTGTTTGGGCGGGGACGCCTGGAACATGACCATGGACGCGACCACGGACAGGATGCCGCCGCGGAACGTGGCCGAGAGCCGCGCCTCGCGGCTGATGGCCGCGGTCAATACGATGGCCACCGCGGAGGCGAAGTTCTTCGAGATGGCCGACGCGTACTTGATCGTGGCGCCGATCAGCAGCCCGCCCACGGCCTTCAGAAAGACCACGGCCCAGACCGCCCGGGGGAAGGTTGAAGCTTTGGCGATCCAGTCGCCCGGCGCCAGCGGCAGAACGAACAAAAACGTGACCAGCGACAGCTGCAGCTGCCGCGCCCAGAAGCCCGCGTCGTCCCCGGGAATCGCGCGCTTCTTCAGGATCTTCTCGAAGAAGACGTTCGCGAACCCCGATAAGAGACCCGAGACCAGACACGCCGCGGCGCCAGCGACGACGGCCGCGGAGCCCGCGCTCGATATGGTCGAACCGGCCATGCTCTGCATCAATACGAGGACGCACCCGGCCATCAGGAGCGGCTGCGACGCCCACTGCGTCCTCGACAATCTACGATTCAGTAACGCCACGGAGAACAGGGCCGTGAAGAGCGTCTTCGACTGCGACAGGGAGAGGTACACCGTTGCCGGCAATCTAGCGTGGGCATAATAAAAGAGCACGTTCTGCGCGGCGAAGCAGCCCGCGGGGATGGCCAAACGTGGCACGTGCCGGGGCGCGTCCGTGTAGGCTCTCCCAAACCTTTGCAACCGCTGCTTTAATGGCACATCGCGGTAGAACGCTAAACAAGCAAAACCCAGCGGCACCTTGACCGCCTCCTGCATGAGGCCCGCGACCGCGCCGTCGTAGCTGTGGCGTAGAGCCACGCGGCGCGCGAGGAGCGACACGCCCGCGGACTGCAGCACGAGCGCGGTGATGATCAGACCGATGCCCAGCGTGGTCTGCGGGAACGGGACCTTCTCTTCCGCGGCGCTGGCGGCGTGCAGCGCTGAAGCCGGAGAGGGCACTAAGGGTGGTAGTGCCCTGTGCTGCGGTGCCGGCCGTGCAACCGGTCGGCTGACCCGCAGGACTCCTGGCCGGGGCACTAAAAGGCCATAAGCCAATGGCAATACGGGAAGCAACCTCATGGTCGAGCTGTGCGGAGCCAATTTCAGCTGCCTGCCCGCAGGTGCGGCGATATTCTCACATTAGCAAGTTTTGCCAACTCAGGCAGGACGCCTCTTGCGGCGAAGGAGGAGCCGTGATCTACGCCGCCCTACGCCTTCCTACGACGATTCGCAAAACCCGTGCGAAACGCCCGGGCGACACAAAACAAGCAGGCTCTGCGGCTTGTCGAGACTAACAAGTGCTCGCACGTAATATCTGACAGCTCGTCTACCTCACGACAGCATCGCAGCATCGCTGCTGCCGTGCGCTCCGCGTAGCGTACACACATAGCACAGCAGCACAGCGGCTGACCCAGCAGCAGCGTCCACCGGTCGCTGCGTCACCACGCCGTGCGACGTATAGGAGAACAACACATAAACGATGAGTTCGGGCAAGAAGTCGAAGCGCGTGGACCGCACGGACAAGTGGTACGTCCTCGCCAAGGAGCAGGGCTACCGGAGTCGCGCCGCGTTCAAGCTGAGCCACATCAACAAGGAGTACAATTTGATCACGAAGGACACGCGCGTGGTCCTGGACCTGTGCGCGGCGCCGGGCGGCTGGTCCCAGATCGCCGCCAAGGAGGCCGGTGCGGGATGTGCTGTTATTGCGGTGGATCTCTTACCTATTAGACCGATTCCCAACGTGCGCACGATTGTCGGCGACATTACCTTAGATAGGACCCACGCCATGGTCAAACGGGAAGCGAAGGAGAGCATGACGCGCGGCGAGGACGAGGAAGGCCGCGCGGGGCGGTACGTGGATGTCGTGTTATGCGACGGCGCCCCGAACGTTGGGGCGACCTACACGAAGGACGCCTTCGTGCAGAACGAGATCGCTTTACTCGCATTAAAGTGCGGCGTTTCTTGCGGGCTTCGACGGGGCGGGTCGTACGTCACCAAGGTCTATCGGGGGCAGGACTACAACTCGCTGACCTGGGCCTTTGGACGGCTCTTCGATCGGGTGCGGGCGCACAAGCCGCCGTCGTCGCGGGCCCAGTCGGCGGAGATCTTTGTGGTCTGCACGGGGTATCTGGCGCCGCACCGCGTCGATCCGCGGTTGCTGGACCCGAAGCACGTTTTTATGGACATTAACGGCGACGGGCAACCGATCAAGCCCTTGGCCGTCTTGCACCCCCAGGCGGGCAAGAAGAAGCGGCAGCGCCAGGGGTACGCGGAAAATTCTTCCGGTTCATTAAGGCAGCCCACGATGACGGCAACCGAGTTTTTACAAAGTCCGGACCCGACCCAGATCCTGGCGGAGCGGTCCAAGATTGTCTTTGAGGAGGACGAGATCGGCCAACACGCGTCGACGAACGAGGAAATCAAAGCGTGCGCTGAAGATTTACGAGTGTTGTCCAAGGGCGACTTTAGAGCGTTGCTCAAGTGGCGCGAGAAGCTCCTCAAAGAAGGTCTGTTGAAGGTCTTCGACGAGGAGTCCTCATCCAGCGAAGAGGAGGAGGAAGAAGAAGTAGAACTGGACTCGGACGCCGAAGAGGACGAGGTCCAGCGCCAAATTGAAGCACAAAAAGCATTGGTGGCTAAAGATGCGCGGCGAGAGAAGAAGAAACGCGCCAAGGAGAAGCAGAAGGCGCGGTTGAGACGGGGCGCCGGTATTGTTGAAGAGTCTAACGTGGACGAGGCCACCCGGGAACAGGTCTTCAGCTTCTCGGAAGCGGTCAAAGTGGGCGGCGTGGAAGCCCTGAAAGACCAGGTTTTGGATAGTGACGAGGAGGACGGCGCTATGAATATAAGGCCGCAGAAGGGCGAGTTCGGCAAAGAGCGCGCGGCGCTGTACGAGGACTACTTGCAGCCCGAGGACCACATGGAGGCCATCGAGGACCAGCTAGACACCGCGTACGAAGCGTACGCTGATAGGAGGGCGGAGAAGTCCGGAGCGCCGCGCGTGGAGAAGAACAAGCGTGCGAAAAAGTATAGAGATGCCGTTGCTGCTCGAATAGTCCAGGACGACGTCGAGTTGATCGACGGGGACGTCGCCGACTACGCCAAGCAACTCCGGCAGGGCGACGAGTCCAGCGACGAGTCCTCGTCCGACGAGAGCGAGGTCGACGCGCAGGCGCAGAGTTCGGCGAAGCGCTGGTTTGCCAACCCCCTCTTCGACGCGGCCGCCGTGGAGATGCCCAAGTCCGAGCGCGTGCTCCGGAAGGAGAAGCGCCTCAAAGCGCAGCAGCGGAAGGACCGGAGAGACGCGCGGCGGGGGGACGTCGAACAAGAGTTAGATATTGTGGAAACTAAGCCCGAGGAGGTCTTCGACGTGAAACAAACAGCAGCTCGGGCGTTGATCAAGGCGGGCGTGGGCAAAACTGTTGATGCGAGTGAAGGGTTCGAGATCGTGCAGGGCGGCCGCGGCGACGACGACGGGCTGGACCCCTTTTCGCGGCGGGAGCAGGGCCTGAAGACGTATTTATCAGACTCGGAGGATGAGGACGACCGCGCCGAGACGCTGGCTCTAGCGTCGATGATGTTGCGAAGATCGAAAGCGAAGAAGCTGGTCGACGCCTCGTACAACCGCTTCGCGTGGAACGACCCTAAAGATTTACCGGCCTGGTTCATCGACGACGAAAAAAGGCATTATCGGCCCCAGGTGCCCATCAAACCGGAGCTCCTCGCCGAGATGAAGTTGCGGTTCCAGTCTTTGGCCGCGAAGCCCATTAAAAAAGTGGCCGAGGCCCGGGCGCGCAAAAGAACGCGCGCGCAGCACCGGTTGAAGGCCGCCAAGAAGAAGGCCGAGGCCGTCAGCAACGACCCGGACATGTCCGCCGGCCGCAAGCTGAAGGAGGTCGAGAAGGCCATGGCGCGCGCGGCCAAACCCAAGCGACCGGACAAGGTGTACGTCGTGGCGTCCAAGACCAAGGCGGGGTCACGCAAGTCCACCGTGGCGAACAAGGCCACGACCAAGGGCTCGCGCGTCGTTTCTGTAGACGCGCGCATGAAGAAGGACAAGCGGGCCACGAAGTCCCGCGCGAAGAAGCAGAAGAAGTTCGGCAAGCGGAAGAAGGGTAAGCACTAGTTGTTCGGTATTTAGTAGGTGCGCCATCGACGCGGCGTCTCTCTTCCTCGAATCGACGGGGTGCTTCACGGGTAGAGAGCTACCAAATTAAGTTAGCACCATAGTCGGTCGCTGAGGCCAGCTATCTACGGGTAGCGGCCGCGGAACATACCCTCGCGCCTCCCGGAAGTTCCGTAGCGCCGCCGAGCAATTCGCAGATGCGCCACTGTAGCGTAAAATAAATGACCTCCCAAATTAGGTTAGCACCATAGTCGGTCAGCGAGACCAAAAGTTCACTCGAAATGGCCGGGAAACATACCCTCGCGGCTCCCGGAAATTAGTGCCCCGCGGTGACATTCGCGGAGTAGTCTTACGGGTTGCCAAAGTACATCAGCGCTTGACGCCGCCATCAACCACCCGGTTAGTACATTATAAGTACTCCGGCCCAGTTTTCATCCTTATCCGATGGAACTGAAGCCGAT
>Ga0302122_10000440_pt1 | contig 25499 bp, 10 predicted proteins | sample CB21_SCM_MG_FD_203115 | JGI IMG/M metagenome (GOLD analysis project Ga0302122, IMG submission 203115) | Marine microbial communities from Western Arctic Ocean, Canada - CB21_SCM | ecosystem: Environmental > Aquatic > Marine > Oceanic | place: Canada: Western Arctic Ocean | collected 2017-09-28
TCCAAAACTTTCAACACTGCTAATCTTTTTTGCGGGTGGACCATGCCGTCGTAGCACTGTTCGAGCCGCCGGAAGATCTGCAGATACTTGATGTACAGGCAGGCCAAGTGCTGGAAGGTCTGCGCGATGCTCGTGGGCCGCACGGGCTCGTGGGGCTCCGCGTCCGCCTCCAGCGTCGGGTCCTCCAGGTGGACCTGCTCGGTCAGCTCGGCCATGGCGCCGGCCCAGAGGCCATTGTAGGTGGCGTTCGACATGCTTCCGCGTTACGGCGGCCGCTACTACTCGATCGGTCGAGCGCGGTGGCTGCTGGCGTGCCGCTTCTACGCTACGGCGGCTGCTTGCGTGCTGAGGGCGTCGAACTAGCAGCCAGGCTTGTGTAGTCTCCGCTCGTCGGGCAGCCCCGTCGAGGTGCGAGACGCGTTCGACTGCCGCGTCGACTGGCGTCGGAGGACAGCACCCGGTTGCGGCACGGACGCAGCTCGACGGCGGCGTTCCTGCGCGGCGCCCCCCCCCTAGCGCTGCACCATCGGCTCGCAAGCTCCTGCGGCATATTCCCGGCCGATCCCTCGCCGTCTACTCGCCGCATGGCTACCGCCAGGAGAGACGCTTCCCCGGCACGCGTCCCTGAAAACCCGTGAAACCAAACGAAGGCTCGTACTCGCCGTCCGCGCGACGCAGTTTCGACCGCGAAACAGCACTGCTCTCACCAGAAACCGACGTGGAGTGCTCCTCCGCAGCCAGACCATCGGCTCAGGAGCTCGCGAAGCAACGCCGGCGCGCCGCGGCTGAAAACAGGCTCTCCGCCTTTTAAGCGGTTCCGCGCACGCCGCCGCCATGTCGTTCGGCGCCTTTGGCACGCCGACGCAGCCGGCCTTTGGCCAGCCCGCGCAACAGACGAACGCCTTCGGCGGCTTCCCGCCCCAGCAGCAGACGTCGGCTTTCGGGGCGCCCGCGCCGTCGGCCTTTGGCGCGCCGGCGCCCGCGGCCGGCGGGCTCTTCGGGGCCGCCCAGCCCGCGACGCCCGGCGGGGCCTTCGGCGCGGGCGGCTTCGGCTCGACGCAACCGTCCAACGCGACGGGCCTCTTCGGCGCCCCCGCCGCGGCGCCGGCCTTCGGGGCCGCGGCGCCGAGCGCGTTCGGCCAGACCGCGTCGCCGTTCGGCCAGCAGCAGGCGACCTCGGCCTTCGGCCAGCCCGCGGCGCCGTCGGCCTTCGGCGGGTCGCCGGCCTTCGGCGCCCAATCACAGCAGGCGCGCCCGGGCACGGGCCAGCCGCCCTACCAGCCGACGCGCGACACTGAGCAGAACACGTCCGGCAAGCGCATGGAGATGGTCTATCACTGCATCACGACGAACCCCGCCTACCGGAACAAGTCCTTCGAGGAGCTGCGCATCGAGGACTACCAGCAGGGCAACAAGGGCCGGGGCGGCGCCGCGCCGGCCGCCGGCGGCTTCGGGAGTTCCCCGACCGGCGCGTTCGGGCCCCCCGCGACGTCCTCCCCCTTCGGGGCACCCGCCCCCGCGCCGGGGGCCTTCGGCGCCGCGCCGGCGTTCGGCGCCCCCGCGCCCGCGGCCGGCGGGCTCTTCGGGAGCGCGCCGGCGCCCGCGGCCGGCGGTTTTGGGTTCGGGGCCTCGACGACGACGTCGCCCTTCGGCGCGCCGGCTCCGGCTGCCGGAGGCTTGTTCGGCGCGCCGGCACCGGCGCCGGGCGGTCTGTTCGGCAGCGCGCCCGCGCCCGCGCCCGGCGCGTTCGGTGCGGCACCCGCGTTCGGCGCCCCGGGAGGCAGCTTATTCGGCGCCCCCAAGCCCGCTGGGGGCGGCCTGTTCGGGGCTGCAGCTCCCGCGCCCAGCGCCTTTGGAGCAGCGCCGGCGTTCGGGGCCCCCGCGGCCGGGGGACTCTTCGGAAGCGCCGCAGCGCCCGCCTTCGGCGCTCCCAAGCCCGCCGGGGGTCTCTTCGGCGCACCGGCACCGGCTGCGGGCGGTGGCCTTTTCGGCGCGTCAGCCCCTGCGGCCGGCGGCTTGTTCGGGAGCGCGGCTCCGGCCACTGCTTTTGGTGCGCCCGCTTTCGGCGCTCCCAAGCCCGCAGGGGGTCTCTTCGGCGCACCGGCACCGGCTGCGGGCGGTGGCCTTTTCGGCGCGCCAGCCCCTGCGGCCGGCGGCTTGTTCGGCTCGGCTCCGGCCCCTGGCGCGTTCGGAGCTCCGGCGGCGGGCGGCGGTCTGTTTGGCGCCCCCAAGCCCGCCGGCAGCTTGTTCGGCGCCCCCGCGCCCGCGGCCGGTGGGGGGCTCTTCGGGTCAGCACCAGCAGCAGGCGGCGGCTTATTCGGCTCTGCGCCAGCTCCGGGCGCCTTTAGAGCTCCGACGGCGGGCGGCGGTCTCTTCGGTGCGCCCAAGCCCGCCGGCGGCATGTTTGGAGCTGCGCCGGCGCCCTCGGCCTTCTCACTCGGTGGAACCAGCACCGGCGGCGGCCTCTTCGGCGGCGCCCCGAGCACGGGCTTCGGCGCGCAGGCGGGCGGCCTCTTCGGCGGCGGCGCCATGTCGAGCCCGCCCGGCGCGCAGCAGCAGCAGCAACAGAGCCTCGCCACGTCTCCCTACGGCGCTGGCGCCGGCGGCAGCGTCGCGGCCCTGGCGCAGCGGTCCGCGGCCCTCGAGGCGCGGCTGGGCCCCTCCGTGGTCGGCGTCTCCGAGGCCGACGCCACGGCCAGGTACGCCGACCGCGTCGCGGACGGCGCCGCGGCGCGCCTCGACACATTCCAGCACGGGGCGGCGCGGCGGTCCGACGCGGGGCGGCGCGCCTTGGACGCCGCGATGGCCGGGCCCATGACCTATTCCCCGTCGGCGCGCGCGCTGCCCCGGTCCCGCCACGACACGCCCTCCCGGGCCGCGCGGCCCTCGTTGGCCGGCTCGCCGGCCCCGTCGGCGGGCCGGCCGTCGCCCGCGGCGTACCTGGGACTGGGCCACCGCCGCCTCGTCCTCGACGCGGAGGCGCGGCGGTCGCCGATGCAGCGGTCCTCGCGGCCGTTCGAGAAGGAGGCCTCGAGCGCCCCGGCGCTGGCCGCGCCGCCGCGGCCGGACGTCGCGCCCCTCGCGCTCACCGGCGGCGCGCCGTCGCCGGCGCCGCCGCCCCTCTTCGGCGCGGCCGAGCCGCCGACGACGGCGCGCGCCAGCCGCGCGCCGCTGAACCTGTCGCCCTTCGAGTCCGCGCCGACGCCGACGCAGCAATTGGACCGCGTCTTCCACGAGCACGGCCAGCCGACGCCGCGCTCCTCGGTGGCCGGCTCCGTGGACGCGCGGTCGCCCCCGAGCGCGCGGGCGTCGGTCCTCGCGTCGCCGCTCGTCGACCCCCTCTCGTCCGACGGCCTCAACCCGAACGCGCCCAAGCTCGTGAAGGTGGGCTTCGTGACGGAGCCGTCCATGGCCACCCTGGAGCGGCTGTCGGACGACGAGCTGGCCGCGGTGCACGCCTTCGCCGTGGAGCGGCCGGACTTCGGCCGCGTCGAGTGGCTCGGGCGCGTCGACGTGCGCGGCGTCGACCTGGACCGGGACGTGCGCATCTGCGAACGCGACGGCCCGCCCGAGGTCGAGGTGTACGACGACGACGACGCGTCCAAGCCGGCCGTCGGCTCGAAACTGAACCGCCCGGCCATCGTCACGCTGCTGAACGTCGGGCCCGGGGCGGACGCCTCCGAAGCGGAGCGCACAAAATGGTCGCGCCGCGTCGAGAAGGCGACCAAACGAATGGGCGCGTCGCTCGTGGACTTCGACCCGGTGTCGGGGGTCTGGAAGTTCAAGACGCCGCACTTCTAGGTTAGTCGTAAAATGCTCAACTTATATAAATACCGTGCTACGGCTAGTCGAAAGCCAGGAACGCGCGCCCCAACTTTGGCCATAAAGTAGCCCTCCGGAAAGTCCTCCTCCACGAGGAAGCAGACATTGAGCTCGACGCTTTCGATGGCGCCGCTTTCCCACGACACCTCAATAGAGCAGTCATCTAGTGCTGACGTGTTCGGTCCTCCCCATTTCGTCGAACACGCAATAAAGTCGTACCAAAAGCGCCCGATACCATTGTCGCGGAATATCGGTTCCGCACCACCAGCAAACTCGACGTCGACGAGCGCCTCGAAGGCATGTCCCTTTGTGAGCGACCGCGTCGCACAGGAGAGGTAGCCCTTTGACGCCAGGAGATCCGCGAGCGTGGTGATGGGGGGGCGCGACGAGTCGTGTAAAACTGCTCGCTAAAGTTAGTGTAATCTCTGCCGCCGGTCACACGGCTGGTTTTCTCTTCGCCGAGGTAATCATCGTAGCAGGCACGATCCTTGTTCGTCCACCTCCTAATCCAGCCGTCGCCACTACGGTCGCCAAAGAATTGATCGAGTTGCTCCTCGAGCCGCGGAAAGCAGTCCGGCGGCGGATCCACGCTCTCGATGCCCACCCACTAGAGGGTCACGGACGTCGCCACGAGCGTTACCCTCCCGCCGCGAAACGAGTTCAGCGCGCTCTTGATAGCCTCGCGGGAGAGCGATACGAGTAACTCCTCGTCGACGGGCGCGTTGCGATTTGGTTCGTCGACCGTCAGGAACCGAGTGTACGCGTGCGCTGCACGTGCTGCCGCACAACTACTCGACTTTAAGTTTGCCAATCTAACAAGAAGTCGCGCCATGTCGCAGCGGCGCTCGGACCAACGGCTCGGAGCGCTCGTGCACATCACGCGGCGTTCGATCCGCCGACCCGAAGGGGCGTTCGGGGTCGGCGGTGAGAATGTCCATCGGCCAAAATTGGGGGCGTGAAGGTTCGCCCATACCCCGGCGGCGTATACGTGGTTAAGGCGTCTTTCCGCGGAAATACCTCCCGGACGACATTCGCGCGCCGCCCCGACAGAGCGCGTGCGCGTAGCTCGGGGACGACGGCCGCGTTGTCGAGCGTTCGGCGACAATAAAGGTTCGCGAGCCAGGAGCGCGGCGTCGCCGTCGATCTTGCCGCGCTCGCCAGCGCCTCGGCGTCGGTGCGCAGCTCGGCGCACACCAAGTGCAGGGCCGCCGTGTGGTGGAACAGCGTGGCGACCGACGCCGCAGTGGAGCGCGGCAGGACGCCGCGGATCACGGTAGACGCAACGCGGTTCGAGGAAAATACCTCGAAACCGGTGCTGATGACTTTTGGCGAAGATTCCGCATCGGGGTCCCAAACTCGACTCCGGTGCTTCTCAGGGACCCGTACGGCTGCAATGGCTTGCAGCGCGTGGTCCTGCGATGCACAAATGAGGAACGCCAGCACCTTGCGTCGCACGTCCGTGTTCAGTTGCAACAAGGCAAAAGGCGGCACGATCTTGCGGCAGGTCGCCTCGTCTTTTATATTTAACGCCTCCAGTGACAGAGTACGTCCATTCCTCAAGTCGGGGATCCACTCGTCCTCCTGCTGTGAAACTTGCTGCTTGGTCCGCCGCGCTAACGCCTCACGGGGCGCCTGGGAGAGCGAGGCGTCTCCGAGAGCATCGATGCGCCGTAGCGTCTCTGCGTCCTCGTCCTCGTCCTGCATGATATTGCACGTGCTGTGCCTCCTTGCTTTGGTGTGTTACGAGTAAACTCAGCGGCGGTAGTTGCGCGGCGGGAGGCTATCGCAGCACCGAGTGGTGCCTGTGGACCCTGCTTTATCGAAGGAGCCGATGGCACGCAGTAGTAGCGCAGTGGCCTCGTCAAAGATGGCTAGCGCTAGCCTCCGCCGTGAACGCGACCGGCGCCGACGCGCACCGCATACGATTTCTGCTCCTGGCGCCTAAGGGCGAGGGCAAGGGCCTGGCGGCCGAGACGTTTTGCGCGGCAAAGAGGCGAGGCCGCGTCGTGGCGCGGGAATATGCCCCGCAGCTCGTGGCGACGGCCGAGACCCTGAGCGCGAACGCGCGCCTCGCGGAGCCCCTGAACTACACCCGCTTCTTCGTGGACCAGCTCCTCCCGGCGGACGCGGAGACGGCCATCTACCTGGACAGCGACGTCACCGTGCGGGCGTCGCTGGCGGACCTGGACGCCGTGGCGCGCCGCAAGTTCGCCGCGAACACCAGCGCGTTGGTGGCGGTCGTGCCGCGCGAGTACAAGAACGTCTGCAAGGGCTTCGTGAACTGCCGGCACGCGGCGATCCGGCGCGTCTTCCCGCGGCCGGAGGCGGAGCTCCACGCCTTCAACGTGGGCGTCGTCGTCTTCCACGTGCGGCGCTGGGCGGCGCAGCACGTGCGCGACAAGGCCAAGGCGTGGATTCTCGAGAACCCGAAGACCACGGAGCGCCAAACCCGCGTCTACACCTTGGGCTCGAACCCCCCGTTTATGCTCGCCGTCGGGCGGCGGTGGGCGGCCCTCGACCGCCGGTGGAACTGCATGCGCGGCCTGCGGAGGCAGCGGCTCCACAACACGCGGTGCTGGGCCGACGCCTACGTGCGCCACTTCCCTGGGAGCTGGCGGCGGGGGACCGGCGGGCGCTGGGCTACGACTTCGTCGTGCCGCCGGCGTGCGCGGCGTTGAACACGACTTTGAAGGCGATGAAGAGCGATGCGGACCGGGGGGAGTGGCGCGCGGCCCGCGCGGCGAACGCCGCCCGGCGGCGGAAGCGGCCCTCCGGCGCGCCGAAGGCGGACCGCGTGCCGAAGTGGGTGCACGTCGTCGGGAAGCGATAAACATAGTAGTGTCCTTAACCAGTTGACGCCCGATACTGTGTAGTCAGGGCCCCCTTTTTGGTTACCAGCACGGGTTTTTCGCTCTCTGAACCAGTCCAACCAAACCAGTCCAACACTCTAACAAGCTCGAGCACCTGGCAGGCACAGCTGCCGACAAGACGCCAAGCTTGGAACAGACCTAAGCCACAGTATGTCATCCCTCGTCGACGACGACGCCCTGGGCGACCGGCTGCAGGCCCTGGGCGCCTTTGACAAGTCGGCGGTCGACGCCGCGGAGCTGAGCGGGCAGGAGATCGCGCGCGTGCTCGTGCGGCTGGGCCTGGGTCCACCGGAGCTCGCCGTCAAGCTGACCAACGGCGGCTGCGCGGCGAACTACCGCTGCGTCCTGCGCGAGGGCCCGCCCGTGGTCTTGAAGGCGTGCGTGGGCGACGACTGCCGCGCGCTCGCCAGCGCGCAGCTCGACGTCCTCGCGCGGCTCGCCAAGGCCTCGCCCGGCGTCGCGCCGGCGATGCGGTCGCTGAACGTCGTCGCGTGCACAACAACGGCGGGCCGCCCGGCCTGCGCCGTGGCCATGGTGCTCGTGCCGGGCCGGGCCTGCAATCTATTAGTGGACGACGGCGACCTGGACGAGCGAGACGCCTGTGAATTGTTGGGCACCGCTTTGGCCGACGTGCACGCGTCGCCAATGGAGGACGACGACGACGACCTGCCCGCGATCGACGGCGACGGCTGGATCGAGCGCTACGCCCGCTGTGCGGCACCCGTTGATGACTATGTAGGAGACCTTCGACCGTGGGACCCCGCGGAGCCGACAGGCTTCGTGCGCTGGGCGCTCGTGGAGAGCGGGAGCCTCGAGCGGTGTCGCCGGGCGCTCCGGGACGCGTCCGCGACGCTGCCGGTCGGGCTCCTGCACGGCGACCCGTACCCGGATAACCTCATGCACTCCGTGGCGAGCGGCAAGTCCACGTTCGTGGACTGGGAGGACGTGGGCCGGGGCCCCCTCGTCTTCGACGTCGCGTCGGCCGCCGTCGGCGCGTGCTTTTTGCACAACGGCGCCGAGGACGCCGCGCGGCTTGTATCAAGCCCGCCCCCGCGGGCCGCCCTCAAGGTCGAGTGCATGCGCAGGCTCGTCCACGCGTACTCGCGCGGGCGGCGGCGGGCCGTGCTACGCGCGGGCCTTTCGGAGGACGGCGCGCGGCCGCGCTCCGCGAGCGTCTGCCTCGGCTTCACGACGAGCGAGGCGGCGGCGCTCCCAGGGCTCATGGCGGCGAACGCCTTCGCCTGCGCTTTATATCGCTTCTACACGTTTCATGTCGCGGATAAGGCTGCGCCGCGCGGCGCGAAACGCGCCTACCGCGAGATGCAGGCCGTCTGCCTGGCCCTGGGCGACGAGGAGGTCGTCGCGCAGATCCGCGAGGCGGCCGACGCCGCCGTGGGCGTCGACGGGAGCGCGGAGTGATGTGTCTAAGCATGGGTATTTTGTGACTTGCTTCGGTCGGTCCATCCGTCGCGGGAACTTGGGTGCGCCTCTCCCCGAATTAATTTTGGCCTATGTGCGTGCGGGTTTCGAAACTTGTAGCGCGATCAAAAAGCTTGCACCTGTGTATTGCGGGTATTGTGTAGCACCTGTGCGTGCACATCGTAGAGTTACCATGGCTGCACGGATACTCGCGTGCCTCGCGGTCACGTCGGCGTTGCAAGCACCGGTGCAGCCCGTAAGACAGGCCACGCAGCTGCAGGCGCTGGGCGTCGTCGAGGGCCTGGGCGCGGTCGTGATCGGCGGCGGCGTCGCGGCTTTATTAGCCGAGGACAACCGCGACATCGACGACAAGACCGAGGTCGAGAAGTACTTTAATGGGGAGGACGGCTTCGGGCGGTGGAACAAGATCTACTCGGAGACGGACGACATCAATGGGGTGCAGAAGGAGATCCGGGACGGCCACGGCCAGACGATCGACAAGGTGCTGGGCTGGGCCGAGGCCGACGGGCGCACGGTCTGCGACCTGGGCTGCGGCGTCGGCTCGTTGGCCATCCCCCTGGCGCAGAAGGGCGCCACCGTCTCCGCGTCGGACATCTCGGCCGCCATGGCCACCGAGGCCTCGAAGCGGGCCGCCGCGGCGGGCGTCACCACGGCGACCTTCGACACCTCGGACATGGAAAATGTGAGCGGCGAGTACGACACCGTCTCCTGCATCGACGTCATGATCCACTACCCCACAGACAAGATGGTCGACCTCGTGGACAAGCTCTGCGCCCTGTCCACGGACAAGATCTACGTGTCCTTCGCGCCGAAGACGCCGCAGCTCGCCGTGCTCAAGAAGGTGGGCTCCCTCTTCCCGGGGCCCTCCAAGGCCACGCGGGCCTACCTGCACAAGGAGGAGGACGTCGTGGCGGCGCTCGCGAAGAACGGCTTCACGGTGGACCGCTCGCACCTCACGTCGCAGAACTTCTATTTCTCGCTGCTGCTCGAGGCCACGGCCAAAGCGTAAGATACTTCAGATGTTCCCCGCCGCGGCGACGCAGACAGTTTGTGCCCGTGGATCAGCACGCAGTCCCTGGCGCGCCGCGTGTGCTCGGTCACGAAGTTCGTGGGCCGCGCCGAGAAGCGCCCGCACTGCGAGAAGCTGTCGTGGACGCGGCACGAGGCCGTCACGTCCAAAACTTGGATCCGCAAACCGGGCGTGTTGCGCTGGGCGACCCAGAGCGCGGGCTGGTCCACGCTCACTTTTTTGGCGTAGCCGTAGTCGTAGACGCGGCGCCAGGTCCGGAGCAGGGCCTGCACCTCCGCGTCGAAGGGCCGGCACACCAGAAAGCCGGCGTTCGCGAAGGGGCTCGTGAGTTCCGGCATCTCCAGGTCGAAGTCCTTGAACAGCGCTATGGCGTGCTTCTCGTCCCGGGGCGCGTGGTACAAGGACCCGTCCCGTTTCTTGTGGAAGTGGTTGTTCTTCTCGCAGAAGGCCCACTGCGACCGATTCGCTTCGACCGTCGCAAAAATAGATTCCAAACTACGGCACGCCAGGGCGTCCGCGTCCACGTAGAGCGTCGTGCGGAAGGGGCTCCGCCCCAACGCGTCGAAGCTGCCCCGCCGTAACCCGTCCATCGCGCGGTGCGACGCACCGGCGCGATCGCGCTCCGTCCGCCCCTCGTTCGCGGGGTTCGGGACGCGGACGAGGCGCGTGTGAAGATCTCCTGACGTGTGAATATCTCCTGACGCGTAGGCGACGAGGATCGGGAGGGTGTGATCGTTCGCCCGGATGGAGTCCACGAGTTGTTTCGCCGTCGAGAGGTATTTTGGCCCGACCGCATAAATAAGAACGCCGCGCGCCGCGGCGCCGTCCCAGGGGAAGGGCGCAGGCTGCGTCTGCGCGGCCGCGGCAATAGCGAGGACGGCAAGCGTTCGCGCCGCCATCGTAGAGCTGTATGATTTTGTGACCTGAGCAGGCTAGGTTCGAGCCCACCGTTTTTGGGGCGTCGCTATACGCGGTTCATTGCACCGTGTTATGTAATACCTTAAATTCTATCATTAATGTTCCCACCGGCCGCTTATTACTACCAGAGGTAGTACGCTATGGGCAAAAGGTACTTTTTAAGACAAAAACCCGAATTGACGACGCCGCGTCGATCCCGGACGAGCATTTTCTTTTTCGAGGACCAGTGCTTTCTTTTCTACCTAGATCTCTGGTGCGGTTACGGGTCCGCCACACAGTGTTTATCGGGCGGTTCTACGTCTGCACATGCCTATCATCGCCGCCGGCATAGCGTGCGAAATGTCTGCGTATGGTATCAACCCTCAATGGCCTGAAACCGGCTATTGCCCCGTCTCCTATTTCAAGGCGCCGAAGGCTCATTTAGGCAGCGACGACGCCACAGCCACGTACGAGGGCATCACCTCCAAGTTCACGAACGCCGACGTCGTCAAGATGTTCAACGAGGAGCCCGAGCTGTTCCTCCCGCAGTACGGCGGCTACTGCGCGTACGCCATCTCCCTGGGCAAGCTCGTGACAGTGGACCCGGACGTCTACGTGGTGCTCGACGAGAAGTTGTTCCTCTTCTCGAACGAGGAGGCGCGCACGGCCTTCGAGGACAAGGAGCCGGGCATTGTGGCCGTGGCTGATGAGCAGTGGAAGACGATGGAGAGCGAGCGCGCCCAGAAGAAGGGGTGCTTCAGCTGCTTCCCGTAGACTCACGTTATGAGCGGCGGGCGTCCGACCCCACGCGTCCTCCCCCCTCTGGACATCCAGACACACGCCCGCGAGTAGAACTAGAATTAAGATACGTCGCACCCCTTACCCGCGCGCTAGACCATGTTGCTCGACGGCGAGGGCAGTTGGATGGGGAGGCCCTTCTTCACGGACCGCAGGTAGAAGTAGAAGAAGTCGCCCATGATGACGAGGTGCACCATCTGCGCCACGAGCACGAGCATGCCCACGTGGCGGTTGCCGTTGCGGTCCGCCAATTCGTGAAACGAGTTCATCCAGAAGCCCATCTCCACCACCCGCGACAGGCCCAGCGCCGCCACGAAGTGCCCCACTAAATAGTCGACCGTCGCGACCCTCTTGGCCTGCTTCTGGAAGAGGTAGAGCTGCGGCAAGACGGCGAAGCTCTCCAGGTACATGGCGTAGGTCCAGCTGGCGTCGCTCAGCACGTCCTTGTTCAGGCCCGGGTGCACGAGTAACGCAATCACGAAGGCCGGCACGATGAGCACGAGCGCGCCGAGGTGACTGGGGACGCCCGGCGCGCCGAAGCCGTCCGCCGTCACGTCGTACGTCGACGCGTACGCGCCGTGCACTAGGAACAGGGCCGCGAGCGTGGCCAGAAAGGCCCCCACCTCGATGCAGTGGTAGATCCAGTCGCCCGAGCGGTCGTAGGGTAAATAGCCCTCGTGCCGCAAAATGCTCAGTAGCCGGCTCGCGAAGACGCAGACGTAGCACTGCAGCGTCTTGGAGCTGATCCCGCTGGCCGACTTGGACTGCTGCAGCTGGGCCACCAGCAAAGTCACCGCGAAGCACCGCGTCAACGAGGCGTAGGTCAAGAGAAACGAGAAGTCGCCGTCGGAGAACGCGAGGAAGACAATTAACGACAGCAGGCCGAAGGCGAGCCAGGGCGCGAGCATGTTCGACCGCTTGACGTTCGACGCCATGCTTCCGAAGGAACCGGAGTCGCCGTGGCCCTTCATGGTTGCAAGTATTTGACAGCGGCGCGCCCGGGCTGCTGGCTGGAGCTTGCGCGCGGTGCGGCTTTCGCTGTCGCTGTCGACAGGCTACTTTGCGCAGCGACACGCGTCTGGCTGTATTCTGGCTTGGAGCGTTGCGCGGCGCCAGGCGTGCTGGTTGCTGCTCAATGCGTTTGTGCGTAGATTTCGCTTGCCGAGACGAGTACGCAGCGCTAAGGATATTTGCGCAACTTGCTCTTGCTGCGCCGCGATGCCGAGCCGAGCGCATTTCCAAGACCCGAATTGGCTAAAATTAGCTAAAAACGCTTTTACTCAGGTCCGCCCGTCCGTCGGGGCCAAGAACAGGTTTATGTCCCGCAGGGACACGACGTCGATCGGCTTTTTGTTCTCCGTGACTGGCGCGTAGAGCAAGTCGTTCCCCAGCATCAAGGACAGGCAGTCGCGCACGGGCGTCGCGCGGCCCACGGCCGTGATGCCCTCCGGCCGGACGCGCCGGACGTCCTCGGCGTCGTGTATCGTCCGCATCGTGGACTTGGAGTTGCCCCGGGAGAAGCGGGCCACCTCGAAGAGCTCCACGTCGTCGGCGTAGCGGGACTCGAGCAGCGGGAGCGAGGCCACGTACTCCCGCTCCGTAAAGAGCCCGAAGGACGTCGTCATCACGAAGTGCGAGTGCGTGGCCAGCGGCGGCGCGAAGATGGATAGCGAGCCGCTCCCCGCGTCCCGCATCAACTCCACGGCTTCGCTGAGCGCCGCGAAGGGTGGGAGGGACGTCGCGCACCCGCGCACGTCCCCGGCCCGCGCCTTCCCCGCGTGCCAGTCCAGCATGTCGCCCACGGTGGGCCCCGCCCCGTCCTGGTTCAACGCATCGAAAATCTGGCGCGCGATGTGGCCCTTGTGGACGACGGCGAGCACCTCCCGCGACGCGTCGTCCAGCAGCGGAAACGACGAAATGCGCTCCGTGCGCATGCGCCGCACCACGCGGTCGACGGAGCACGCGCCGCTCCCCAGCACGAGCTCCTCCGCCGGCGTCATGATCTGGGCCGCGGCCGTCGCGGAGGCGGCGCCCTTCTCCAAGGACAATTTGGTGAGGAAGTCCCGCTCCGTCAGGAGACCGGCGAGCGCGCCGTGGTCGTCTAATACGACGGCGGCGTGGCGCCGCGCCGCCGTCAGCTGCGCCGCGACCTCCAGGCAGCTCGCGGTCGAGTCGACCGTGAGCACGGGGCGCGTGCCCATGACGTCCACGGCCGGGCCCTTCATGCTGAACGTGACCTCCGGTCGTGATGGTGCGGTTGTGGAGGAGGGCGCCGCCGAGAGGCGGCGAACGATGCGGCGCGTGGCTCGCATGATTTGGTTGTGCTCTGGTGTTTGAGCTCCTTAGCCTGCGCAGTACGTGCGCGACTGCGCGTTCTGCAGGCGGCAGAAAAAAGGAGTTGTGTTGGCCTTGGCAGTTCTACACGAGCACTGGCGCGCTCCGGCAGCGCTTTTGACAGTGTTTTTGACATGCAATCTCACATGAGACTCTGCATGTCACAGGGGAGCATATTTGAAAATTGTAACGGACGCTTCTCTGGCGGGAACTCTCGTCCGATCGGTCCGCGCCTCGTTTGTTTTTGCCATCATACCCGCACGTTAGACGCGACCTTGGCTAGATCGAGCATCAGGTCTGATTGCAGAGCCGGATTTGCCCACCGCTGGGCCCCAACAACGTGTGACGGCAGCATGAGACCAGCCGCAAACCCATAGAAGACAAGCGACCATCGCTGCTCAAACTCTGTGGGAGAGCACCGACCAACTCTCACACTGCTCAAACTAGCACCGACCAACTCTCACAGCTGCTTAAACTAACACCGACAAGCTCTCACAGCGTCATGCCGAAGGAGAACCAAAAACCGCGCGGGTCCGTCGTCGTGCGCCTCGCGGGCGACTGCGTCGCGGCCGTGGCGGCGTCCGTCGCGGTGTCGCCGGTCGTGACGGCCATGGACCGGGCCATCACGCGCAACGCGGCCGGCGTGCAGAAGCTGTGGCCGGCGGTCTTCGAGGGCCTGGGCCAAATGTTAAAACAACCGGTGCGCAATTTAAGGAGCACGCCCACCAAGTGGCTCATGCTCGTCTACGGCGCGACCTACGCCGGCGCGAACGCCGCGCTCACGCTGAGCGGGCATTTCAACGTGGCGCCCGCATTACCCGTGCTCGCGGCCTCGACCCTGGGCAACATGTCCACGGGCATCGCCAAGGACCGGGCCTTCGCGCGCATGTACGGCGTCATCGCGGCCAAGGGCATGCCGCTGCCCTCGTACGGTTTGTTCTTCTCCCGGGATGTTTTGGCCATGGCCTTCGTCTTCACGCTGCCGCCTTTGATAACCCCGATGATCGCGCGGGCCGTCGACCATTATGATATAGGGTTGACGCCGGACCAGACGGGGCTTCTCTGTCGCCTCACGACGCCCGTGATCTCGCAGCTCTTCTCCACGCCGCTCCACCTGCTCGGCCTCGCCGTGTACAACAACACGGGCGGCGGCGTCGCGGCGCACCTGCGGACGCTGCGCGCGACGTACCCCGAGACCGTGGCGCTCAGGATGCTGCGGATCATCCCCGCGTTCTCCGTGGGCGGCGTCGTGAACGCGTCGCTGCGGGCGCGGTGGCACGCGGCCCTGGAACGCAGTTAACATGAATAAATATATTAGCGCTATGATCGAGTCCTGAGTGAGACAGCTAGTGAGCCGACTGTACGCCCTATCGATTGCGCCGCCCCGGAACAGGGTTATAACACACATTTGATTACGCGGCGGGGGGCGCCGCGGCCCCGTGCCACCGCTCCAGCAGGTCCTCGGCGGCGATGACCTCGGCCGCGAGCTCCATCTCGTCGCGGTAGTCCTCGGCCTGCAGTTTGCGCTGCGCCACCGCCTCCTTCCGGTTCACGGCGAGCGCGCAGAGCGCTTCGCCGGCGCTGCAGGCCGCCTCCCCCGCGACGCGCCGCACGGTTGCGCCGCCCTCGACGGGGTCGCGCGCCGCGAGCCACTTCCGCGTCGCGTTTTCGAAGGAGTCGCGGTAGGGCGCGCAGTCGTAGCGGAGGTGGTCCCGGCGCAGGGGCAGCCCGACGGCCGCGCCGCAGGGGCACTTCCAGACCTGGGGCCGCGCCAGGCTCGACTGCACGTCCGGCCGCGGCCACTCGTAGGCCGGCGCGGTCCGCACCGCCATGTCCACGCGGAGCCGCGTCAAGTCGAGCGGCACGTGCAACGACCAGGGGTCCCGCGCCGTGAACTGGGCCGACTTCTCCTCGACGACGAACGGCATCGGGTCCTCGTCGAGCCGCGCCTGCACGCGCGCCTGCATCGCCGACCTGCGCCGCGCCGCCTGCAACCTTAATTCGGCCGCCGACGGCCCCGCCTCCGCCTCGCTTTCCTCCTCGCTCTCCGTTAAATCTTCTTCTTCGCTGACGTCGTTCTGGCGGTCCACGAAGGCCTGGCCCGGCTTGGCGCCGTACTGCGCCCGGATGCGCTTGGCCGTCGCGTCCACCCGATTGGACACGCCCATGATGCCCTTCTTCTCCGGCGGCGCGTCCTTCGGGTCCGCGGCGCGCATGCCTACATAAAATCGGGCAAAGGCCGGTACCACGCCCTTGGAAAATAGGATGGAGATGGAGTTCGAGATGAAGAGGGAGATGATGATGGACATCAAGGCCTGCGTTAGCCACTGCACTGACCCGCCGTTCGCGCCAGCGGACCCGCAGTAGTGGGCCAAAGTATGCGGGCAGGTGCTCGCGCCGCACGTCGTGGGGCACACCTTGGCGTCGCCGCCCCGCTGGCCGTCGGTCATCCGGAAACACTTGAGGCGCTCCTTCTCGCACATGCTGAGTTTGACGTCCTTGGCCAGTTCCTCGCACTCGTTCTTGTTGAAGCACGTGGAAGGACTCGAGTCGCAGGCCAGGAAGGTGGAGGGGCTCCGGCACAGATTCCGGTCCTTGGCCGCGGCCCAGTCCGTGACGGCCCACTTTGGTAAATTCGGGGGGTCCGTGCCCTCGCTCGTGACAGCATAATTCGGTCGCGTCGCTTGGCACACGCCGTTCGCGTCTCTGTCCAAACAGACCCAGAAGTCCTGGCGCTCGCACGCGGCGCACTGGTTGAGCTGCACGCTAAAGCCGAAGACGTAGACCGCGCACAGCAGGGACCACAGCGCGGCCGCCGCGAAGAACACGGTGTTCCACCGGGGGTGCCACGAGGACTGGTGCCGCGACTTCAGCGCCTTCCGCAAGGGGGACACGTGGGCCTTGAAGGCGATCTTGGCGTCCAGCGGCAGGGTTTTCAGCTCCTCCTCCTCGGCCTCGTAGAGGGCGCGCTCGTCGAGCGTCAGGACGTGTAATTGGGGCGGCTTCGGCTTCAAGCAAGGAAGGAAGCGCCTGACGAAGCTCGCGTCGTCCCGACTGTTCTTCGCCTCCTTCTCCCGCCTCCGATCCTTACATTTCTTGCTGAAGTTGGCGAACTTCAGCTGGGCCTTCTGAACACTACGATGGCGCACTTGTACGGCCAGCCGGGCCTCCTCCCGCCTCCATTGGCACCGCTGCCCGAACTCGACGCGCTCCCTATGAGACATGGTATGCGCCACGCCCAATTCTTCGCCGGGGTGGTAGTGGACCGTCCGCTCCAAATCCTCCCTATCTAACCTCCCCACTCTTGTCAAAGCTATTTTTGCGTTCTCGTACTCGGCTAGGGCAGCTAACACCTCCCGTCGCCGCTGCACCCTCCCTCTATTCTCCTTGTCCAAGTTGTTGTCGGACACGCCGAGAAAGTGGTCCACGTCCTCGGTCGGTTCTCCGGTTTTCTGGAACAGGAACGCGAACACTAGGTAAGATCCCGTCGCTATCAAAGCCGCTAGCGTCGAGAAGAGGACGCCCGCTATTTGCGCATTCACGGGGTCCTCCGAAGCGCTGTCGACCTTGTATTTTATCAGAGGTATCTCCATTTCCGTCAAGACGGCCAAGATGAGGGCGTTGGCTAACAACGTCGAGAAGACCAAAATGCACAGGACCATGGCCCGCTCTGAACGTGTAAAGGTCCCGTCCGGCAAATAGAAGATCTGCAAGATCTTGTGTTCTCTTCTCATAGCTTGGACAAAACCATACAAAGCGTTCGAGGCCCAGTTTTTTACGGGCACTACTGAGCGTTGATACGCTCTATAAGTAGAAGGAGCCAGCAACCAAGGTCTTGCATCCTTGGCCTTGAACGCCGCGGCGAGGACCATTTTCTGCGTCGCCCTACTGATGACGTCGGGCCGCCCCGAGGCTTCCAGCGCCGAAGGCGGCAGGACCTTGTCCCTCAGAGCATTCCGGTCGTTCTCGTCCTGCTTGTCCATGGACACGCCGTTCGCGTACAAAAACGCGAACAATCCTAAAGCGGCCATCAATGTAATTAAAACAGTCAGGGCCTCCAACAGATCCGCCAGATTCATCGAGAGGAGCGTTGACACCACAGCACCGGCGGTGCTCCCGACGGGTCCGGTGGAACCGGCGAAATCTGTTAAATGAGTGCAAGCACAGGTCACGTTGTACCCCGTGTAGTTTACCACACTGCACCCGTCGCCGCCCCAGCTCGATGAATTGTCGTCCCAGAAAGTGCACGCTGGTTTACTTCCGGGGCACGTCACACTGACGGCGACGGGGTCCCCTCCGCCCGTGATTCGAGGCGCCAGCAGCGTCTTGTTCCCGAATTTCGTTTCCACGAACTGGGGCACGCTGCAGTTGAATGTTGTCGGTACCGAACAGTTCACGTGCAAAATCTGGGTCCGGTTCAGGCACGTGTCGGTCACCGTCTTCTTCTCGAAGTCGGGCTCTAAAGTTCTATCATATGCCTCAAAACCGATCACGAGTATAATGGGTTCCTCCAGACCATCCACTTTAACGGTGGTGCCGCCGCCGCCCATTTCGATCTGCACTAAATCCGAATTCGTGGCGTCGTCATCGCTCGCGTAGACGTTTTTGAGCTGCGCCACCTTGACGTCCACGTCGGCCGGTTCTCCTGCCTGCAATCGTCGCCTAGAACGCCCGCGCCGTCTAGCCGCGGCATCACAACTCCCGCCGCCCGCGGCGTCCATCGCGCTGGCGGGCATGCCCGCCACGCCCCCGCCCGTACTGAGGCCGAACGCCGCCTCGCGCGTCCCGCAGTCCGTGCGGAAGGCCGTGAGCTCCAGGTTATCACTTTTGACCGACTGGCTCTGGCCGCCGAATGCCTTGGCGATCATCGCCGACGCTAAACCTCCCACCGTCCCGGCCATCTGCCCGCCGAGATTCGTGTCCGCGGTACCCCCCGAAAACAGACTGGCGTCCAATAACGACGACACGCTCGACGCCGTGGACGCGGCCGTGTCCGGGTCGATGCCCTGGGCGCTGGCGCCGCCGACCACCGCACTCATCAAACCCAGGGCGCCGCTCTGCGAGTCCTCGGAGAGCGCCGCGGGATTCGCGCTGAGCATGGAGACTGTAGAGAGGACCTGGGACGTGGCCGCCGCGCTCGAGCCCGTGCCCACCAGCGACGCGGCGTTAATTGTTGCGGTAAATAAGTCGTCGATCAACGCCTGCTCCGCGGCGAGCTGCGCCGGCGTCTTGGCCACCACGGTACCGTTCACGTCCAAGACGTCGGGCAAGGCAATGACCGAGGCCACGTTCGAAATCAGGCTGAGACTTGCCTCGCCGTCGCCCGTGTCCGCCGTGGACTTCAGCAAATCGCCCGCGAACGCGGATAAATCGGCGGTGGACATTTCCAACGCGTCGACCCGCACGCTCGCGTAGGCCTCCGCGTAGCTCAGGTACCGGTCGAAGACGCGGCCGACGCACGTGATGTTGACGTTGTCCGCCTTCGGGAGCGTGGTGTAGAACCACGCGCTGGCGTACTGGTCCGCGACGAGGGGCGTCAGCGCGGCGTTCTCGGCGCGCCGACCCCGCTGCGTGCCGCTCCGCTGCAGGCGCCGCCCCGGGCCCCAGCTCAGGCGCTGCCGGTACCCGTACGTATACGTCAAGGGGTAGTCGTCCGGGTCGTCGGACCAGGCGTCCAGGACGAACTCGAACTCCGTCTGCAGGGCCGTGCCGCGGGCCGGCGCCACGGCCATCGTGCCCGAGGTCGGCGGGCCGTTCGTCGTGAGCGAGACGACGGTGGAGGACGTGGACCCGATGCCGTCGGTCACGGTCAGCTTCAGGCGGTACACGGCGTTGGCCCGCGTGAGGCCCAAGTTGACCAGCATCGGCGACGCCGCACTGGCGTCCTTCGCCAGCAAATTCATTGTTTCGCCCTCGACCTCCCAGACCGAGTCGCAGCAGTCCCGTTCGGGGTCCGGCGACGTCGCCTCGAAGTAGACCGCCACGAAGGACTCCGCCGTCGGGTTGTACTTGAGGTTCTCGTCGAAGTCCGTCACCGTAGCGCGCGGCATGTAGCGGTCGCTGGAGACGAAGAGGAGGATGCTGTACGACGCGGTCCGCGACCCGCGTTTTACACTAAGCGTAAAGGTGTACGAGGCCCCGCCGGTCCAGCCCGAGGTCGTGTCCGGCGTGAAGCTGAGGAGAGCCTGCGTCGCGTCCACCGGCGCGAGCAAGGCCTTATCGTAAAAGCCGTCCGCGCGCGAGCAGTTCCACGCGTACTGCAGCGGGCCCTCGCCGTCGTTATCGTCGGGGTCGAAGGAGAGGGACCCGTCCAAGAGGACCGCGTCCCCAATCGCTACGGCCTGCTCGACGCCGCCCACGATCGAGGCGATCAGGGCCTGCGCCCCGACGACGACGGTCGTGAAGGCCGTGGCGTTGACCGTCATCGTGTCCGCGAAGCCCACAGTCGCCTGGAATTTGTAGGTCGTGTCCGCCGCGAGCGCGTTCTTGGGCAGGCGGCAGGAGACGGGGTTTGCCGCGTACTCCGCTAATAACGGGACGTCCCGGATATATGTGGCGCCGCTCAGCCGCCAGGCGCGCCACACGAAGCCTAAAGCAGTGGAGGACACGTTCATATCCGTGCACGTGAGGTTGGGCAGGGCCACACTTAGCTTCAAGGTCTTCGCGTCGGACCGCACCATCTGGATGGCCGTCTCCTGGAAGAGGACGCCCGGCGAGGGCGACCCTAGTTTTTGTACTGTTGCAAAAGCCGTCGTCGTCTCGCCCAGGAAGTTGCGCGCCGCGATTAAAAAAGTGTAGGCCCGGCCCGCGAGCAGGTCCGAGAAGCCGAGTTGGATCGTCACGAGCTGCGCCGCCGTCGCACTCGTCAGTTTGGTCTTGAGTGCGGTAACGGAGTCGATCTCGGACGTCGTCTCGGCGTCCCAGTCCGTGAGCACGCCCCACTCGTAGGTCAGGGCGCGGGAGCCGCCGCCCGTCGCGCCGCGCGCGTCCAGGGACACGCCGTCGCAGACGCCGACGCTCGTCGGGGCCGTGATAGAAATGGAGGGCGCGATGGGCGCCAGGGGCTTCTGGGCCTCGGCGTACTGCTGCACGGACGTTAACGTGGCGCCGTCCAAATTCGTCTTGAGGACGCCTCCTTTAAGGTAGACGGCATTGAGTTTGGTGGCGTTCACATAATCAAAAGGGACGATGGACGCGCCGCTCGAGAACGTAATTTTTAAAGCTGAAGCGTTGTACCAGCCGCAGGTCGCCTCCGCCCCAAAAACGGCCTCGTACTTGAAGAGCGTGGCACAGGCAATGTCCCAGGCGCCGTCGACCATGTCCGTCGGGCTGTCGAAGCAGACGTCCAGGCCGTTGCCGCCCGCTAAAAAGCGCACCACTTCCAACTTGGGCGGCGGCACGGAGTCCGTCGAGAACTGCACGTCGACGTCCACGCTCGACACGGCGATCGCGTCGAAGAAGGCGTCCGTGGAGGAGACGGTGTGGGTCAACAAAGCTTTTCGCGTCTCCATCAGATAGGTGCCGTTCGCGTCCTTTAAAAGAGACGCGTTGACACTCACGTATTGCGCGGCCCAGTTTTCTGGTGAGAACACCAGTTTCAATGGAGCGACCTTCACCTTGGCGTCAATCACATGCATATTTACATAAACCAACTCCTTGGGCGGCGCCGATAGGGTGATCGAGTAGCCATCATCAAATGTGGGGCCGTCAATACCCGCGCCCACCGTGAGCTTCTTGCCGCTGACCGTGGCGAAGGCGACGTCGTCTTCTAGTACAATACAGGTCATCGTGGCGCTGATTACATTATCGAAGTTCGTGTCGTTCGACACGGCCCGGAAGGAGAGTGCGTAGGCCCGGTCGCCGTCCAGGACGTCGTCGTCGCTGACCGTGAACGTCCAGGTGATCGTTTGGGCCCAGTCGTCGGGACTGATGAAGACCGGTTTATTTTTGAACGATACCTCGTCCACGTCGCCGTACCCAATGGCCGCAAACGCACCTAGGTCGCCCAGCACCTCGAGGCCGACGCGGTGGTACGGTTTCGACGTTAGCGAGACCGTGAATTGGAACTGCGCGGCGTTCTCGTCCAGCGTCCTGTTGACGTTGCCCGCGGTGATGGGCTTTGTTTTGGCGAGGAACGCATTGACGCTGATCAAGGACGTGTCGACGTCGCCCACGTCGATCGTGAAGCTCTCCGTGTGCCGGCCGCAGCAGTAGTTCGGGTCCTCCGAGTCGAGGGTGATGTCGACGGTCTGGCCGAAGCTGGCCCCCGCGTTGACGCGGTCCATGAGCGCGCCGGCCATCACCGTCAGCGAAGTGGTGTTCGCCGCGATGGCGTACAGCGAGGTGCCGGGGTCCAACGCGAGCGCGTAGCCCTTCCGCAAGGGGTCCTCCGCGTAGAACCGGAGCGCGGACCCGTCGCCGGCCGCGCGGAGCGTCACCGTTACCTCATGCGTGGGCGTCACGAGGAGCGTAAGAACCAACGGCTTCACCACCAGGTCCTCGATGGGGGCCTCGATTAAGTCAGACGGCACCTCCGCGGTGAACCCGGCCAGCCTATAGTTCGTGGACGTGGGCACCAGCGTCGGTACCGGCGACGGCGCCACCGTCCGGTAGATGTCCGCGCCGGCCTCGATCCACACCTCGGCCGTCACCCGGGCCCCGCTGAGCGCCGCCTCAAACACGCCGGCCTGCACGGCCGCCGTAATCGCCGCCGCCACCTCCACGTGGAACGTGGCAGCCGCGATGGCCGGCATGTTCGCGTAGCTCGCCTGGAGCCGGTACTCCAGCTCGAAGGCATCGAGGACCGTCGGCGCCGGCGACGCGGACGGCGCCGACGACGGCGCACTCGTGGGAACAGACGTCGGCGCGCGCGACGGCTTGGGCGACGGCAGCGCTGTGGGCGCCGCCGTCGGCACGCCCGTCGGCGCTAATGTAGAACCCTCCATGTGGTTCTCCTCGAGCCGCCGCCCCCAGTGGATGTTTTGGTCGGCGAACGCGAGGTCGGGCCGCGTCCACGCGTACCCGGCGCAGCGCACGTCGACGCGCGAGGCGTTGGTGGCGCGGACGAGCGCGGTCTCGACCGCGCCGAGGAACGCGGGGTCGTCGCAGGCCTGCGGCAGCGCCACCGCCCGGAGCGTGCCCGCGACGCCGAGGCCCGCGACGGACGGCGCCGCCGTCGGCATGATGCTGGGAGTGCCGCTGGGCGGGGGCGTCGCCGGCGTCGGCGCGGACGTCGGGAGGATGGACGGATGGGACGTCGGGACGGCCGTCGTCGGCGCGGGCGACGGAATGGACGACGGCGTCGACGACGGGACGCCCGTCGGCGGCACCGAGGGCGCCGCGGACGGCTCCGCCGTCGGGACCGAGGACGGCGCGCCCGTAGGCGGGGCCGTGACCTGGGCGTTGATGAGACTAATTGCGCCCGGATCTAACGCCGCCTCGTAGATGTAGACCTCGTCCAGCGCGCCCGTGAAGGCGTAGTACCCGTCGCCCGCGCCCAGGTAGAATTTATTGCTGTATGCGTGGCTTGAGTTGGCCGTCAAAAGCGTGACGGGGACGCTCCTGACTTGAGCGCCGTCGTAGTACAGCGTGGCGTTCACGGAATCGTACACGAGGCAGTAGTGGTGCCACTGGCCGACGCGCGCGGAGAGCGTCGTACTAATCTTGTCGCCGCTGAAAACTAAATCCACTGTGCCCTCTTCCGCGCCGAGGGCGAGGCCGAAGGCCTCCTTTTCGTCGTATCCGAAGAACATCGCGTTCATTATCGAGCCGTAGCCGAAGAGGAAGGAGGTCGCCCACTTATCGACGCGCGCCCAGAGGCACACGCTGCGCGGGTGCGACCCGAGCATGTTGCGCGTGACGCCGGCCGGCAGGCGCACGCCGTGCGTGGCGCCCGTCACGTTCAGGGCGTCCGTCCCATCTAGCGCCGTGTCCTTTTTCGTATGACCCTCCGCGATCACACCATTGTAATCCTCGTTAACGAGATACGTCTCGTTGCCGAAGGAGCCGTGGTCGTCGTACACCTTTCCGCCATCCATGCCGTAGTGCGCGACTAAGGACGCTTCGAGGAAGTAGCGCGACGGCGCCGCCGAGATCGTCGGGCTGGCCGTCGGAATGGGGCTGGGCCCGGGCGTCGGGAGGCCCGTGGGCACGGCCGTCGGGGGGGGCGTGGGCATCGACGACGGCGGCGGGCTGACGATGCCGTAGAGCACGCCGACCTGCCAGGCGTCCAGCGCGTCCCCGTAGACGTACACCTCGTCCACGGCGCCGTCGAGCGTGTGGGCGCCGTGGACGTCCGCTCCGATGAAAAGCGGCGAGGCGCTCGTGTTGACGGTCGCGTTCCAGGTCTGCGCCAGGACCCCGTCCACGTAGAAGGTCACGTTCCGCTTGGATTTGGTCGCCCCCCCCGGCCTGCCGGGCGCCTCGCCGGCGTAGCTCACGCAGTAGTGGTGCCACGTGGCCACCCACGAGTCCGCCGCGGGCCGCGGCGTGGGGGCCGCCGTCGCGTTGCCGCCGCCGGTGCCGCCGTAGCTGTCGCTGTCGCCGTCGTAGCTGTCGCCCTGGAGGCGCCGCTGCTGTACCGTGTCGTAGGTGAGTCGGCGAATCTGTTGGGGTCCCGCTGTCGGTCCTTGTGTGGCACCGCTGTCGCTGCCGCTGTCGCCGGAGCTGTCGCTGTCGCCGGAGCTGTCGCTCGTCGTCGGTCTAGGCGCCGGCCGCTGTTCGACATAGCGGCTGACGTTGAGGTTGACCGTGACGTTCGTGCTCGGCCGCTTGGGATCGTGCGCGACGATCGAGAAGCGGCCCGGGGTCTTGTAGGTGCGCAGGCCGAAGCGCCGCGTTGGACCGTCGCCGTACTCGAAGATCCGGGCGTCGTTTGTCCACGTGTCGATCCGGGCCCAGAGGCAGACGGTCCGCGGTCGGTCTCCGGAAATAGACACCGTCGTGTCGTACGGAAGCCTGATGAACTGGTTCGCGGCCGCGTCGAGCGCCATCGCGTCGCCCTGCTGGCTGCCGGAGAGAGCGTCGCGCGCGGGCGCCGGTTTCAGGATCTCCTCCGTCTCGCACGCCGCCGTGTTGCAGCCTCGGCCGTGGTGCGCGCCGTCGTGGCCGTCCGACAGCTCGCCCGCGTCCATAGGGAAGTACGCCACGAGGTCGTGCTCGTACGCGTGCGTCGTCGGCGGAAGCGTGAGCGTCGGCGCGGGCGTCGGCAAGGAGCTCGGCCCCGGCGTCGGGAGACCGCTCGGCGCGGCCGTCGGCGGCGGAGTCACGTCACCGTAGAGCACGCCGATCTGCCAGGCCTCCAACGCGTCCTTGTAGACGTACACCTCGTCCACGGCGCCCTCGAGCGCGTTGTTCCCCCCGACGTCCGCGCCCACGTACAACGGCGAGCCGAGGCTCGTGTTGACGGTCGCGTTCCAGGTCTTCTCCAGGACTCCGTCCACGTACAGGGTCACGTTCTGCTTGGATTTGGTCGGCCCCTCCGGCCTGCCGGGCGCCTGGCTGGCGTAGGTCACGCAGTAGTGGTGCCACGTCTTCTCCCAGAGCCGAATTCGCTTCGGCGTGGCGCCGCTGTCACTATGTCTGTTGTAGCCATCGCTGTCGCTCTCAAATGTGAGCCGGCGGCGCGTAAATTGGGAAGCAGGTGCTTGCGTGGCGTCGCCGTCGCCGTCGCCGTCGCTGTCGCTGTCGCTGTCGCCGGGGCTGTCGCTGTCGCCGGAGCTGTCGCCGGAGCTGTCGCTGCCGCCGTAGCCGTCGCTGTCGCCGTAGCGCGAGGGGTCCGTGAGGTTGACCGTGACGTTGGTGTACAATCCGTTCGGGTGCTTCTCGAGGACCGCGAACGAGCCCGGGGTCTTGTAGGTGCGCAGGCCGAACACCTGTCCCTTGGGTCGCTTTTTGCCGTACTCGAAGATCCGCGCGTCGTTTTTCCACGTGTCGATCCGGGCCCAGAGGCAGATGGTCCGCGACCGGTCCCCGGAGATGGCCGCGGTCGTGCTGTTGGGCAGCTTGATGTACTCGCTCCCGTTTATCCCCACCGCGTCGCCCGCGGGACCGTCGCGCGCCTCGGTCTTCCGCAGCTTTGCCGTAACAATGTAGGTGGCGGCCGCGGGTCCGTCGCGTTTCTCGGCCTCGCCGTCGTATCCCGACGTGTGAGCGTCCACCAGCTTGCCCTGCGTCATCGGGTAGTACGCCACGAGGTCGTGCTCGTACGCGTGCGTCGTCGGCGGAAGCGTGAGCGTCGGCGCGGGCGTCGGCAAGGAGCTCGGCCCCGGCGTCGGGAGACCGCTCGGCGCGGCCGTCGGCGGCGGAGT
>Ga0302122_10000443_pt1 | contig 25433 bp, 18 predicted proteins | sample CB21_SCM_MG_FD_203115 | JGI IMG/M metagenome (GOLD analysis project Ga0302122, IMG submission 203115) | Marine microbial communities from Western Arctic Ocean, Canada - CB21_SCM | ecosystem: Environmental > Aquatic > Marine > Oceanic | place: Canada: Western Arctic Ocean | collected 2017-09-28
CTCGGACATGGGGAACGGGTGAGCTCGGCATTTATATAGCGCAACATCATATTATTTCACTAGAAATCACTAGGTAGTGACCCACTCGAACAAGTCATCCAAGTCGGACGATGAGGCACGGCGGCGGTGGGCGGGCTTCTTGGCGCGGGGCTTCGCGCGCGAAGGCTTCTTTACGGCAGGCTTCTTCGCGCGGGACGGCTTCTTGGCGGCGGGCTTAGCGGAGCGGGCCCTCGGCTTCTTCGCCGCCGCCCGCGCGGCGGCGGCTCGCAGCTCGCCGGTCGGGTCGATCCGATCCAGGTTCGCCTCTGCCCGCGCCAAACTTCGCAATGTCGCCTGCCGCGACGCCTCTTGTCTGAGCGCATGGAGTTCCCCTTGCTCCTGATCTTGGAGCTTGATCAGGCTGTTCTGCACGATCGACCGCAAGCGCTCCTTCTCCTCGTCGGAGGCGCAGCCCTCGTCGAGGAGGCGCTCGAGTCCCACTTCTGGGTCGTTATAGTCCTCGAGCTCGTCGATCAGGAACGTCGCCGCCTCCGACTGGAGAAAGTAAGGACTCGGCGTGTGGCCATGCATACTACTCAGGCCCTGGAGCTGGCTCAAAGCACCGAGCGTCGTCGCGCGTGTTATGACCAACTCGGGGTGCAGGCGCAGCATTGAACCGGCTAGGTGGTCTTCGGGGTCTTCCTCCAACCCGGTGACCCGGAGTCTCTCTGCCGCCGCCATCAATCGGGAAAGTAAAAGCCCGTCCTCGCTCTCGAGGTAGCGCGCGTAGATCTCACGCACAGGACGCGGCGGCCTCGGCGTCCGTGGCGGGGCGCGCGGCGCTTCCTGCGATGAGTTCTGACCCATGCTGTTGTTCACTGTTCCAGTGATGTTTCACTCTAGGACTTGTTTGGCCGTCCGCTACCGAGGTAGTCCAGATGAGAGGCCTCTAAAAGAGTGTAACCCAGTCAGGGCAATGGAGTTGAACGTAGCCGTGCTTTCTAGATTGCAGCCGCCACTTGCAGGCGGGAAACCCGAATTGACGCCTGCCCCGCCTCCTGGCTTTAGCGAGCGTCGATGGGTCCAAGAGCGGTTCAGATGGCAACACAAAAGCCCAAAAACGCGAGCTACGAATAAATCGAGACCGGTGGCACCGGTGACTACGGTAGTGTCGAGCCGGCAAGCGTTGAGGATGAGTTCCGGGACCCGTCCGTAGGGCTAGGACAGAGTAAGGTGGTCGCCTTTTTTTTTCTTTTTTCTTTTTTCTTACGGTTGCGGGGACAAACAGACCGCGCGAGGGGGAGAAGCTCGCGCGCGGGGCGGGGAAGTGAGGATGGTGAAGTGACGGCGCGGTCGGCACGTGTAGCGCCGCCTTCTTGCTGGTTTAATACCCTTCTTTCGCGAGGGGCGGCTGCTGCTCCTGCGCGTAGACGACCTGGCCCACCTGAGGTTGCGGCGCGTAGATTATCTGGGGCGGCGGTAGCGGCGCGTAGATTATTTGAGGCGGCGCGGCATGGCGGACCTGGACCGACGCCATCTCTATCGCGCTGACGGTGGGCGGCTCATTGGCCTGCGGCGGCTCCGGCTGGAACAGGCAAACTGTCCATACAGCGCTAGGGATGAGTAGCAACAGGATGAGGAGGGAGCTCCAGAGGGCGAGGCCGCGGGTGTGGCTAGTGATGGACGTGCCGTCGCTGCAGTCCTCCGGGCCGTCCACGTCTTCGCACTGGTCGTCGCTGTGATCCTTGTGGGGGTTGCAGTAGTTCCAGCAGTCCTTTTCGGTTTCGAACGCACGGCAGTGGTCGTCGCCACCGCCGCCCTTGTGGCAGTCGTCGCCCCACCTGGAGTAGTAGAACTTACCCTCGCCCTGCAGGCGCCGGCGGTCGTTGGTGTCGGGCCGGGAGCAGAGCTGGAAACTCGAGGTCTTCTGACCGCAATCTTCGTCCCACCACTCACCGTAGAAGGTGCACTTGTCGCCCACCTCGAGCGAATTGGCGCCCGTCTCGGTGTTGCAGTTGATCCAGGGCGCCGCAGCTTCGCACTGGACGGTGCCCTCGCAGTTAGAGCGAATGGCCGAATCTGCCCCCGACGCGCACACGAGGAAGCTGACGAGCGCGATCACGCAGTAGGTGACCATAATCCCGCCGACCACCTTCGCCGAGCACCCCTCGCCGAGCACCCCTCGCCGCAGCACCCGCACACATAAACCGACGCCACGATGACGGTCACGACGCTCAGGAGCACGTTAAACCACCCGAAGCCCGCGTAGAGCGGCACGTCGGTCGCGACGGTGGAACAAATCATCAGGCCAAGGGCCGCGATGACGCCGCACACGATCACGGCCACGCCCGAGGCCCGCTTGGGCCCGCCGCAGCAGTCACTGTTGGCGGGCTGGGCCATGGTATTCCAGGGGGGCTGCCCCGACCCAGTACACTCGGGCACGCAGTGAACTGTACGGCCGGGCGGGTTTTTGCCCGCCCGATTTGATTTTGGTTGTCAAAAGCGTTTTGTGCACCACTGGCAGCAGTTGGACTGGGGTCATTGAACGTGTGCTCGGGACGTGTTCGACTCCTTGCGGGCTGCTTGATTTGGACGCGCTGCTTGACGGCACGGCACGCCATCACTGGCTGCCAGGCTGCCCTGTAAAGTACACTCGATGGCCACCCTCGCAGCATACGACGATGATGACGCTTACGGCGAGGATGTGGAGGACTACAGCGCCGAGTTCGACTCGGTCTCCTCATTTGCGTCTCTAGCAGGGTCACCCCGCGCCGCCGTGGCGGTAGCGGCGGCGGAGTCCGCCGGCTACTCGGAGGACTTCGACTCTCCCCGCGCCACGGCAATCCTCAAAGAATATGAGTCCGCCGACTACTCGGACTCGTTCGCGTCCCTGGCCGGCTCGCCGCGGGCAGCACAGGCGGCAGCGGAGGACTACTCGACGGACTCGTTCGCGTCCTTGGCGGGCTCCCCTCGTGCCCAAGCGGCGGCGGAGGACTACTCTGAGGACTTCGAGTCACCACGGGCAGCACAAGCGGCGGAATACTCGGAAGATTTCGACAACGCAAGCGACGACGACGCGGACTCGCTAAGTTCGTGGCAATCGTTAGATAAAGCGCGCGCGGAAGCGCGGAACGTACCGAAGGCGCGGCAGCGTGAACTCGAGACGTTGATGGTAGCGGCCGCTATGGAGGGCGACCGCTACCTGCTGCTAACACACATCTCCGAAGGAGCTCGCGCAAATGCCTCTGATGCGGATGGAAGGACGGCTCTATCATTAGCGTGCGCCTTTAATAAATCAAACGCAGTTACGTGCCTCCTACAGCACGGGGCCTTATGCACTCGCCCGGACCGGGACGGCCGCACGCCGCTCTGGACGGCTTGTTTGAAAGGCTCGGCGGCCTGCGTCGCTTCGTTGGCGCAGGACGAGGCCCTCGCTTCCACGTTTGAGGTCTCGCATCAAGGGGTAACGTGCGCTTACGCCGCCGCGTCCTCGGGTAACAAGGACGCTGTCTACGCGCTTGCCGGCGTCGACGCGACATGTCTGCAGCGGCGGTGCGACGACCTGGACGTGTTGGCCTGCGCCGCGGGTCGAGGCGATCTCAAAGCGTGCGAAGTCCTCTTGGAGGTGGCCCGGTGGGCGGCGCCAGCGCAGGGCGCCACGCCTCTCGAACGGGCTCTGCAAGCCGGCGCTGTCGAGTGCGCTTCTATATTGCTTGCGAAGGTCTCGTTCTCGGTCGACCTCCTCAAGGGCGACGCAAAACGCCCGTCCTTGAAGCGGCGCTGCTTCGAGGCCGCCGTGCGCAGCCAGAAATCAGAGGCATTGACGTGGGTCCTGTCGAGTTCTGAAATGGCGTCACTACCGGGCAGTTTCGGGGAGCATCCGACCAACTTGACGCCACTCATGTATTGTATAGTGCGGGCGCCCCCGCTCGTAGGCGTGCTCCTCGAGCATTTAAACTGCGACGTGTCCGAGCCGTCGGGCCTGCAGAAGACGCCTCCCCTACTAGTAGCGGCCGTGAGGGGCTCCGCCGAGGCTTGTTTTCGCTTGTTACAGCGCGGTGCCGACCCTAATTGTGCAGATGCCAATGGCGCCACGGCGGTTGCGATGGCGGAGCTGACGGATGCCAGGACCGCATTTCCGCAGCTGCTCGCGCTACCGGACCTACCTCCAGACAGGTGGTTCGCCAAGGAAGAACCGGACGTCCGAATCAAACCGGCCGACGGCGGGCGGTGGCGGCGGCGTGTCGACGAGTCGTATGGCTATGAGTCGTTCGACTCCTTCCACGGCGGGACGCCCTTGCCGTCGCCCGGCGGCTCCTACGCGCAGGACTCGTTCCACACGCCGCCCTCGATGTCGCGGTCGATGTACAGTGCCACGTTTGAGGAGGAGCCGCTCGCGATTGGTATGCGAATCGAAGCTAAATACGAAAACGGCGACGAATGGTACGCGGGTATTATCGAAGGCGTCCAGGGGGGTCTATATGATGTGCTCTACGACGACGGGGACCGAGAGACGGTAGACGCGACGCTGATACGACGCGAGATCGCGTTCGACGCGTCGTACTCAAACGTCTTCGAGTCCCTGCGCGCGAGCGACTCGACGCTGCCGGGGACGCGCCGGTCCAATGACTCGACGTTACCGGGAACGCGCCGGTCCAATGACTCGCGTCGGTCCAGCGACTCCTCGAAGGGCGCCCCCCGGTCCATGGGGACCCAGTCCGAGGTCCTCGAGGTCCTACCGGAAAAGGAGGTCGTGTGCTATCCCCGAGCAGTGGCCGCGACCGCCGCGAGGCAGCTCAGCGCGAAGATGGAGGCGATGATGAAGGTCATCGACACGCCGCCGAGCGACCCGCTCACGTACCTCCGGGCCCTGAGCGCCAAGCCCGGCGAGCCGCCCGCGGCATCTCCCACCGGCGTTGAGGAATACCTCCAATCGCTGCGGTACCATACCGCCGCGCAAGCTCCGGGCGGCCCTGAAGATCCGTTTAGGTTGGTTGCAGCTCCCCGCGACGGTACAAACTAAGAATACTATATGTACTACAAATTACTTTCAAGTTACAAATGATTATGATGACAGATCCCGGACCGGGTTGCTTCCGATGCAGCTCCCCGCGACGGTGAGAGTGCAAACTAAGAAGAATACTATATGTACTACAAATTATGATGAAAGATCCCGATTGCTTCCAATGCAGGACGTGTCGATGATGTCCGTGATGAGCCAGACGTCACGCGGGGGCGGCCGCCGTTGTTTCTCGAGGCGCACGGCGAAGATTTGGCTCGACAGAACGTCGTCGGCGTCAACAACCCCTTCGGTCGCCTCGAGCTCAAATAAAACCTTGTATTTTGGTTCCCCGTCGTCCTTTGGCTTTGTACCACTCCGAAGCTTCATCACGCGAATGGCCACCGAGGCAAGAGCCCCCCTCGTGGGCGTTCCCGGTATCTCCGTCAGCTCACCGATGTCTATCCGCGAGGCTCCAAAGAACGGCTTGAAAACCGGCGACAACCTCCCGCGCTCGATGAATAGGTCTACGCCCCGGTTCTCCTGCTGGCGGCCTACCGCTGTGGCCGCAACGCGGGCACCAAGCGTCATGAACGCGTGACAGCGTTCTAATCCAGCGTTCTTCGTCGGGATGTCGACATACTGCAAGCCGCGGAAGCAATTGATGACGACCTGGCCGGGCCCGAGGTCCTGCGACGGCTCCATTGGTGCGCGGCGCGCTGCGAGCTCACCCATGGTCCAGTCGTCGGCTTCGCGACGTAGGCTCTCGTCGGCGGCGTCGGGCTGGGCGCGCAGCGGCCTCAGTTGAGTTCTGCGTGCTGGCCGCAGTGCGTTACGATGCGCGGTGAGAGCTGGCCGCCATGCCGTACAACCAGCGACGAGTGCTGCGAGCATCAATGCGGCGCGAGCAATCATGGCTGCTCGCACTACTGCGGCAACGCGCACCGAGTTGCATGGCATGAAAAAAAACCCGTGGTGTCATATAACATTAGCTTAAGCATGGGTACCCTCGGGCTCTGGTCACCGAGACCAGTGCGCAATCTTCTTTGAACACAACAAATTTCGCAAATCGGGTTGCGTCGCATTTATCTCAAACAAATCTTACAGGAGTGGTGGTGTGACGGCGTCGCCGTAAGCGCAATCGTCAACCATCCCGCGATCCGGCCGCTTGAGATCCGTGAGCCCCTCGAGCTCCTGGAACGACGACTGCCGCGGCATGGCCACCACCACGCGCTCCGCGAGTTCCAAAGCCCCGGCGAGCCGGTCTACCGACCAGGCCGCCGCGTCTTCGAGGCCAAGCACGAACTGCAACAATTCGAGGCGCAGCGAGGGCCGGTGGAAGGACGACGCGAGCGCCGCGAGCTCGGCCAGCTTCGCGGGCGCGGCTTCGACCGCCGAGCCGTCGCTGCGACCCAGCGACGCCAGCCGGTCGCGGAAGGCGCGCCGATTCGCGAGCGCGCGGCCACCTGCAAAGGCCGTGAGCTGGGGCGCGTGCAGCGAGCCCTCCTTATCGCCGGCCGTCTTCGACGCGTCGCGGTACGCCGACAGACGGAACGCCAGGGACTGATCCGCTTTTTCGAGCCAGGCATCCAATAACGCCACGGCGTCCCGCGACCGCTTTGCCAGCGCACCCGACGCACAGGCGACGAGTGCAGCGACGGCGCCGCTTGCGACGAGGCACCGGTCGCTCGCGTGACGCGCAGGACCCGGTGCGCAGCCCTCTTCAGACGCGAACGTTGCCAAGTCCGCCCCGACAACTTGCGCCACGGCGCGCGCCGCCTCGGCGTTGTCGGCCCGGACTGCGTGCGCGAGCGCGTCCCTGGTGGCCCGCGCCGGCGAGGGCGCCGCTATCAACAGAGAACGGAGCACGTCGTCGGCGAGGCCGTAGGCGCCGTGGGCCACTAATTGCGCGTCCAGAGCCCCCGGCGCGTTGCGCAGCGGGGGTACATCGGCGTGGGGTCGCAAACAAAACGTCGGCTTAGCTTTGGCGATCTTGGCGATCAAACCGGCTTGTGCTTCCACGCTAAACTCGATGGCGTTGGTGCCGCCCCCTGCGTCCAGCACTAAGAGGGGCAGGGCCGTGCCCGTAGAAACAGAGAGCATATCCCGCGCGGCCATGGCCAGCAAAAGGTGGTCCGGACGCCGTGTCCGCGCAAAAACGGCCACCACCGCCGCGCGCGTGACCGGCGCCAAAACCTCGTTGTAGGTCGTCACCTCCGTGTTGGCCCGCGTCTCGCCGAAGTGCACGTACTCCCGCTTCGCGGCCATGCGCTCGAGCTCCGCGAGGGGCACCGCGTTCTTCCGCAGTTCGTCGGCGACAAAAAACGAATCCCGCCGCCCGTCCAGGCTCTCGCTCTTCTTCCTCCCGGTCGCGAACTCCGTCTTGGCGAAGAATCCCGCCGGCCAGCACCAGACGTCCTCCGATAACTGCAGCTTCTTCCGCGAGAGCACCACGCCGCACGACGACGAGTAGGCCCGCCCAAAGAGGCGCATGCCGGCGCCGCCGGGCGGCGGGAGGGAGCAGGGCGACAGGTCTCCCCGGTCCAAGGCTCGAGCGAACTGGTGCCAGAAGTCGTTCCGGATCGTCTTGACCAACGCGCCGCGCTCGAAGGCGCTGGCGCCCTCGGTCTCCCTGAGCACGGCCATCGCCGTTCGGGAGGCGTCGGCCTCCGCGCCGCCGGTACCGCTCGTCCCGAGCGCGTCCAGGTCGAGCTCCACCGTCGGTGTAAAATCAGAGGGCGGCGGCGGCGGCGGTTTTCGTGGCGCGTCGGGCTCCTCCAGGAGGAGCCGTCGCCGTAACGCCTCGATGCGGCGCTCGTGCGAGGCCGCCGGCTTCTCGACCTCGTCGGCGGCGGAGAAGCTGCGCGCGCCGCGCGTGACGGCGGCATTTGGCGCCTGCCGTTGGCCGCCCTCGGCCTCGACGGCGTGTCGCGCCGCGCGCACGGCCGCCTGGACGTTCGGGACCGTCGCTAGGAGTTGCAATAGAGCGGTCACTTCGTCGGCGTCGGCGTCGGCCATCCTTATTCCGCTCACGCGAGCAGCGCTGGGTGAGAGCGCGTGTTAGAGAGCGCTTGAGAGAGATTCTGGGAGAGCACTGTTAAACGACCTCTGCCACACTACGAGAGGCACTGGTTTGATGAGTGGCCAGCGCAGAAGGAAATCGCACCGCGAAATCACTACGCGCGCGCCGTGGCAAATATATGCGCGTGAAACAGCTGCGATCTGCGTTTAAAAGTTCATTAAAAACCCGTTAGATCTCTCAGGACTATTATAAAAGACGCGGCCCGCGCCCGCCGCCGGTGAATCGGCGAAGCGCGGTGTCTCCCCCCCCCGGGGGCCCCGCCCATTAGTCCTAGAACCGCAACAAAAATCCCGTTCAAAAAATTAAGCGGGCGCTACTACTGGGACGCCTCCGAGTCGCTGACCGTCTCGCCGTCGCTGGACGAGTCGGAGTGGTTCCGCTGCTCGGCGATGGCCGCCGCGACGCGGAAGCACTCGTCGTCCGCGGCCGCGCGGTCGAAGTTGTTCGGCCGGCGCGTCGCGGTGGGCGCTGTTTCGTCGCCGCCCTTGCGCGCCGGGCCGAGGCGCCGCCGCGCGTCCTCCTCCTCGAAGAACTCGTCGTCGTCCGAGTAGTCGTCGGTGGGCGGCGCGGCCTCGCCGTCGCACGCGGCCCACGCCTCGAACTCGGCCAGCTCGTCGGCGTCGCGCGTGAGGGGTTTCTCCACCGGTGGCGCCTCCTCCTCGGGCGCCTGCGCCCAGCCGTCGCCGGCGCCGCCGTCGTCGACGGGCGTCACGACGTGGCCGTTGTCGCCGGCCTCGACCGCGTCCAGGTCCTCCTCCCGGGGCGGCGCGGGCGGCGCCGCCGCGACCTTCTTCGACTTGGACCCCTTGGCCTTCTTGGGCGGCGCGGCGACCGGCGCGGGCGGCGCCATGGCCTCCTCCAGCTCGACGAAGCCCGCCTCATCTAGGAAGGCCTTGGTCGGGATCGATAAAGTGGGCAGGCCGTCGCCGCCCAGCAGCATGTGCGCCACGACCAAACAGAGCGTGGACCGCTGCGCCTCGACGAGCCCCAGGGACAGGTCCGCCGCGCGCGGGTGCCCCGCGAAGGGCCGGAACCGGTACAGCTCCATGAGGCGCCGCATGACCGTGCCGCACCCACTGATTTCGACCTCCTTGCCCCGCGACGCGTCCCGTATCACGCGCAGCATGGCCGACTCGCCGTCCGCGTCGTCGTCGTCCTCCTCCTTGGAGGGGTCGCGCGTGTCCACGGGCACGCGCCGCGGCGCACTGAGGCGCAGAACGTCGTCCGTCGTCAGGTCGGCCGCGCAGACGGCGTAGACCGCCAGCAGCTCGCGCATGATCTCGTTTTGTTTGGTAAGTGGCAGGTCGTGGTTCGTCTCGCACACCTCGCCCTGGGCCGGGCAAAACGCCTCCTGGAAGCAGCCCTTGATCTCGTTGAACGCGCGCGCGAGCATCCGTTCCACGAGCTGCCGCCGCGCCTGCACGTCGAGCTTGGCCCACTTCTGGGCGAAGGGCTTCGCTTCGCCCTTGGACAGCGCGCCCCGCACCGCGTCGCGGCGGTCCTCCACGGCGTCGGCGAGGCGCTTCTTCACGCGCAGCCCCGCGGCGATGTCCAAATCCAGGGTCGTCAGCAGTTTCAGCGCCACGGCGTCGTCCCTGTCCAACGACAAGGCCCTGCGACACGCCTGCAACGCCGCGGGCCGGTCGCTCCCCTCCAGGGCCTGGGCGAGGCGCGTGTGCCCGCGCGCGAAGGTCGCGTCGGCCGCGATGCAGGCCTCGGCGTCCGCCTTCGCCTCGGCGACCTTGCCGCCCTTGACGTAGCAGAAGCTGCGGTTGCAGAGCGTCGCGCAGTCCGCGGGCTTCTCGGCGAGGCGCTTGGTGTAGCTCGCGAGGTCGGCGCCGAACTCGTCCAGGGCCGCGGCCCGCTGGAGCGCGCTCGCCTCGTTCAAAGTTTTCTCCGCGGGCAGCTTGGTGACGCAGGCCATCGTGGGTGCGGGCAGCCCCAGGCGCAGCCGACGTACAGCTGTGTTTGAGCTGTGTATTTGTTTATTTGTTAAACCGCTCACGAAACCCGTCATACAAATCATGCCTCCGGGGCCTTCGCGATGCCATGGAGCTCTCAAGTCCGAGGGGCATGGGGAGAGTCAAAGTGCGTTCGGCTGATGGGCGACGCAATCGTGCGGGTTACGTAACGAGCAAGTTCACGTAACGGCTGCGCTCCCTACTTCACTTTCCCGGAGGAACGCCTCCGTTTTCTACTTGTAATCTTCCATTTTCTAGAGTATACAAAAACCACACAACTTACAGACCAAACGTCTCCCGGTCGTACGCCGCCCGCTCCTGCGGATCCGAGAGCACGTCGTAGGCCGCCTGCAACTCCCTAAAACAGTCCTCGGCGTCGGGCGCGTTGCTCTTGTCCGGGTGCATGCGCAGCGCCCGAGCTCGATACGCGCGCTTGAGCGCCGCCGGCGTGGCGCCGCGCGGCGCGCCGACGACGTCGTAGAGCGTCGGGCCCACGACCTTGGGCTCTTGCGGCGGCGGCTGGCGCGCGCGCGCGCGGGCCGCGTACGCGCGCGCCGCCGCGGCGTCGGCCGCCGGGTCCTCCGTGTTGCAACGCTTCAACCGCCGCGCCACCGCAGTTTGTTCCGCGCCCACTTCCGGGCACTTCGCGTACTCGGCCAGAGCCTCAACCAGGTACGCCTTAGCGCTGGCCCCGCGGTCGCCGTCGGCGGAAGCGCCCTGCGCCAGACAGCGCGCCCGCCGCAGGCGTGCCGCTGCGTAGTCCGACCGGCACCGGAGCGCGCTCGCGCAGCAGCGCGCCGCGTCGAGCGGGCGGCCGAGCTTCTCGAGGCAGGCGGCCGAGTTGTAATGCAGCGCCGGGTGCTCCGAGTCCTCCTCGAGCGCGGCGGCGTACCAGCGCTCGGCGGCTCGCACGTCGTTGTTTCGAAACGCGGCGTCGCCCTTCTGCTTGAGCCGGGCGACGGCGCCGTAGCGCCGCGCCTGGCTCTGGCACCAGTCGCGCGACTTATTGAACTGCGCCGCCCATAGTGAAGCGACGCGGCTCGCCCGCTCGGCGTCGCCGCCGTAGCAGAGCGCCTTCAGGAGATCCAAGGCGTCGCGGCGGTCGATCGTGTGAGGAACGCCCCCCTTCGGCGCGTCGACGTCCTCAGGGAGCGCCGCGGACGCGTCGGGCCAGCGCTTGAGGCGGCACAGCGCGGCGGCCTCGAGCCGCCTGATGTCCGCCGCGTCGGGCGCGGTTCGCCTCGCGACTCGCGCGGCGGCGAGGCCGCGCTCCAGCCGTCGCGTGACCTCCGCGGTGTCGTCGGTGCCGTCGGCGCGCAATAGCTCGCGCCGCGCCGCCGCGACGTTAGTAGCTGCTTGCGCCGCAGCGGCCACACCATCGGCCGCCGCCGTCGCCGCCTCGGCCGCCGCCGGGGACGCGTCGCCCGACGCCGCGGCGCCGCTTTCGAGCGTCTGGCGGAACGTGCGCTCGGCCTCCTTGAACGCGCCGCGGCGCAGCAGGGCCGCGCCGCGGGCGAGTGTTGCGTCGTCGTCTCGCCTCTCGCGGAGCGTGCTGCCGTCGTTGTTGAGCTTCGCGTCGTTGTGCACCGCATCATGTACGCGAAGAGTACTGCTATACAGTTCAACAGCAGCCTCCCACGGCCAATCATCTGGTATAGGCGTGCCGTCAATCGATGCGAGATAGATGGTTGTCGGTTTACACTGCTTCCTTTTAGCCCACGCTTTTACGAGTTTAGAGCATGGTGCGCCGGCCCAGGATGTAGGTATGGTGAGCTTGAGCGGGGCTGTGAGTGGTGCTAATCTGTCTGTGGACTGCTGTTTTCTCAGTACGACGGAGGTCATCGCTGCTGAATCTTATGCATCGCATCCGTATGATATATAAAATACTTTCAGGAGCGCATCGCTCGCAACTCTCCGTGCGTGCCCCGCAATAACTCCATTGCAAGAGGCCACTCGAGCTCCACGCTCAGGGGTGAGCACCGGCAGAGTGCAGGAGTCATCTGAGAGAGAGAATGCGCTTCTGCACACGAGCGGTCGGACGCGTCGAAAACTAAAATGGATAAAAACGGGTTTCGTGTTCAGCTTCGCTGCCTTGCCTTGCTGTCGTGTTGGTGTGCATACGCTGCACCTACAGCTCAGCAATGATGCCTCGACGAACATTTGCCCTCTTGGCCGTGACTTGCGCCACGGCGCTCGTCGCGCCCGCGCGGCGTTTGACCCGCAGCGCACCGCTGCAGTCTGAGCCCGGCCCGCAGACGCCGGCACCCGAGCCGGAGAAGCCGCGCCCGGAACCCAGACCGGTCATCATGCCCACGGTCACGGGCTCGAACGGCGAGCAGATCGACGTCATGTCGCGGCTCCTGAAGGACCGCATTTTGCTGCTCGGTTCGGAAGTGAACGACGAGGTGGCCAACGTGCTGGTGGCGCAGATGCTCTACCTGGCGAACGAGGACCCCGAGGGCGACATCACGCTGTACATCAACTCGCCGGGCGGCAGCGTGAGCGCGGGCATGGCCATTTATGACACGATGCAGTTCATTCCCTGCGACGTGTCGACGGTGTGCTTCGGCATGGCCGCGTCCATGGGCGCGTTCCTGCTCGGAGCGGGCGCCAAGGGCAAGCGCAAGTCGCTGCCCAACGCGCGCATCATGATCCACCAGCCGCTCGGCGGCGCGCAGGGCCAGGCCGCGGACATCGAGATCCAGGCCAAGGAGATCCTCTTCACCAAGGCCGTGATCAACACGTACATGGCTGTACCGCGACCGCGTCCTTGTTCTTCAAAACTCCGTGGCGCAATGGATAGCGTATCAGACTTCGAATCTGGGGGTTGCGGGTTCGAGTCCCGTCGGGGTTGCAGAACAACGCGCGTCGACGGTACACGTCCCCGCAGGAGTACACGGGTCAGCCGGCGGACAAACTCGCGGAGGACACTGACCGCGACTTCTACATGATGCCCGGCGAGGCGAAGGACTACGGCCTGATCGACGAGGTGATCAAAACGAAAACCTCGCACATAGACCTAGGGTCTATGCCCTCGCTGGACTAGGAGAGTGTAAGATTTCGAGACGTGCGCAATGAGGCGGCACACATCGCCCGGCGTGCGGACCGGGAAGATATGGGAGTTGACGCTTAGTCGTCGCGGGGAGGGGGGAACATGCATGTACTTCAGAGGCTCTTCTTGGCGGCGCGGCCCAGCGACCGGCGCTTGGGCGACTTCTTGGCCGACGTCGACTTCTTCTTCTTGGGCGCCGGCTCGACCTCGTCCTCGTTCTCCACGATCGGCACCGAGGGGATCGGCGACAGCGGGTGCGGCTTGCGCTTGCGCGAGGCGCCCGCGTACTCGTCATCTTTCAGGGAGGACACGGCGGAGAGGTCGTCGTGCACGTCGTCCTGGGAGTGGCGCGCGCGCGCCAACAAGGCGGCCCCGCCGTCGTCCGAGTCCTCGTCGCTCGCCTCGGCGATCTTTTCCATGGGCTCGCTGAGGCTCGATGCGCCGGAGCGGTAGCCCGAGCCGCGGCGCGCGGGCGGCGCGCGCCGGCGCGGCGGGCTCTTGGCCTTCGGGAGCACGGGCTCCTCCTCAGGCGCGTCCCACGGCTCCTCTTCAATAACGGGCGCCCGCGCCTTCTTCTTCTTGAGTGGCGTGCCCAGAGCGCTCTCGAACGCCTCGAGCAAGTCCCAGGCCCCGTCGTCGTCATCAACGTCGCGGCCGCGGCGGACCACGGACGCGCGCGCGGCGCAGGCGTCGCGGACGGACGCGACTAGCGCCCGGTCGACCTTCGTGTCCGCCGCGGCGTCCTTGCCGCGGCGCTTGGGCTGGGCCGCGTCGACGTAGGGGCGCAACGCGCCGAGCAGGACTAGAGTAGAGGGCGCGTCGGCCAGCGCCGCGTCCACGCCGGCGTGTAGCAGCGCGTGCAGGGCGTCGGCCCGGTCGGCGCGGGCCGCGGCCGCCTTGACGAGGGCCCTGGCCAGGGCCTTGGCCGTGACCTGGTCCAGGTCGGCCTCCAGGGCCTTCAAGTGGACGCGGGCCACGTCGTCCGGACCCGTCCCCGCCAACCGCTCCGCCAGACGGGGCAGGAGGTCGTCGTCGTCCTTCGCGGCTCGCACCAAGACGGCCGCCCACAGATCCGTGCGCGCCGGCGTCTCGGGCGGCGCCGCCGAGGCCACGTGGGCGCACGGCGCTAGGGCTACGACCTCGCCGCGCCGGCACGCGTCCGCGACGAGGGAACACAGGTGCGCGTCCGTCTCGTGGGGCAGGGCCAGGCCCTCGAGCCCCTGGCGCTCCTTGAACCCGGGGTGCGCCGCGGCCGAGAGCACCGCCACGGTCTCCAGCGCCGCCGTCGTGACGCGCGCCGTGTTCTCGTCGTCCTCCCTCAGCTCGAGCTCGTGGCGGTCATTTCTTTTCAGGGCCAGGGTCGGGGCTTCGTAACGGCACGCGAGCACGCGCGCCGCGCCGTCGGCGCACGCGCTAACGACCCCGTCTGTCGGCTCCGGGTCGCTGGCGTCGTCGATGCGGTCGAGGCACCCATTGGCCCGCCACAAAACAAGGGCCCCCAGCGCGTCGAGGCAGTCCTTGGCCTTCATATCGCCGTCCTCGGCTAGCTGCGCCGCTCGTTCGGCGAGCGCCCGGGCTAACGTGGCGCCGCCGCCGAGCGCCTGGGGCACGTCCACGGCCTGCGCCAGCGCCCGGACGCGCTTGACCGAGGCTGTGAACGAGGCCTCGACGGTGTCGGCGTCACCGCGGTCGGGCTCTTCCAATAGCGGCTTGGACGCTTCGGCGACGCACGTCTCCACGGCCTTAGTGAGCTTCTTCTGCGACGCGCCCGCGTCGTCCGCAAAGGCCTTGATGGCTTTCGCTGCGGCTGCCAAAGCGGTCTCGTCGGACGTCGTGCCGATGCGGTCCAGGATGGCCTTGCAGGCCTTGACGTAGCGCGCGTCCTTGGTCGCCGCGCGCGCGGCGCTCTCTCCCAGCTCGCAGACCGTCGGCAACAGGGCGTCGTCGCCGCCGTACTTGGTGAGTAGAGCCGGGAGAGCGTCCAAGAGCGCGGGCGCCGCACTTAACGCGTCCGTCTCGGCCGACCGCGCGCATAGACGTAGGAGCACGTCGACCAAGCGCTGGTTCTCGTTGGAGGACGCGGCGTCCACGTCGTCCCGCTGCAACAACGCGACCCAGGCCCGCCAGTCCCGTAACAAGGAAGCGCGCTCCGGCAGGGCCAAAAAAGCGTCCGCCGCCAACGAGGTCAAGGACGTGGGCCCGTCGTCGCCTAGCACTGAAGCCTCGACGAACCGGCCTAGGTCCCGCAGCGACCGCTGCGCGTCGCCCTGACTGGACGCCTGATCGAAATCCTCCACGTCCAAGGCAAAAGCTAAAGCGTCCCTCCTTAATTCGGGCGAAGCGGCCTGGTCCACGATTTTGGCGTAGACGTTGTCCCGTAACGCCGCGTCCTCGTCCTCGCCCAGATCGAGTTCATCGAGTAACCCGTAGCCCTTCAAAGCTCTCAAAGCCGCGATGGCCGCGTGTTGGCACCTCGGATCAACGTCGTGGGCCATCTCGCCCAGCCGCGGCGCGAACCGCAAGGCAAAGTCTCGCAGCGCGTCCTTGATCTCCATGGACTGCGCCCGTTCAAAGGCCGCGCCCAAGACGCGACACCCGCTCGCCCGGACAGCCGGCCCGTCCTGGAAATCCAGAACCCACGCCGCGTACTTCAGGTAGCGCGTCGCCACAAATTTGGCCGGCCGCGCTTTCACCCAGCCCGCAAAACCTAAAACGACGGCGCTCCGGATCTCGGGCTGCTTATCTCGGTATCTTTTAGCGAAGACGCCCTCGAAGAGCTCGTCGCAGGACGCGTCGCACTTCGTTTTGGCCTCTTCCAAGTCACTCACGGTCTGCTGGCAGGCCTCCGCCTTACTGCCCTTCTTCGGTTTCTTGGCGCTGCCCAGGGCCGCCCGTAACTGCCGTTGCGCAATGACGAGCCGGTCGTCGATACTCGAAGCGGCCTCCGCGAGCCGCGCCCCAACGGCCATGGCGCCACTGGCGCCGACGTGCCGCGCGTGCGCGATGGCCGAGCCGCTTAAGCGCGTGAGGACGTCCACAATGAGGGCGATGGCCGTGTCTTCGTAGGCGCCGCGGTCGCCGCGCGCCGACGCGTCCACGACGTCGGCCCAGGCCTCCCGGAAGCGCTCCTCGAATTGAACGCCCCGGCCCGCCGTGGGGTGGAGCGGGTAGGCGCGCGGCGTCGCTTTGGACCCCAACTGATCACCTAAAGCCATCAGCAGCGCCGTCCACGCGTCGTCGTCCGCGTCCTCGTCGAGCTCGTGGCCGACAATGTCCCGGGCGTCCACGGCGCCGCAGCACTCGAAGGCGAAGCGCGTTAAGAGAGCGGCGCCCTTTTCGGGGGACGTCGCGAACTCCACCGCCCAGGCCTCCGCGGCTTTCTGACAAGTAACTTTCTTCTTGCCCTGCTTGGTCCCGGCCACGGCCCGGAAGAGGGAGGTGGCCTGCTTCGGCGCTGAAACAACGCGCCGGGCGAGCGCGCCGGCCTTGGCGCGCACCCGCTTGGGGGGCTGCTCGGCCACGAAGGTCTCACTTCGGTCGTCGTCGTCGTCGTCGTCGTCACTTTCCTGCGTCTGGAGCTGGACGCCCTTCTTTCTGAGCTTGGTCTGGAGCTCGGTGGCCTGCTCGTCGTAGAGCGACTGGGGCTTGGCGCGCGCGCGGCTGGGGCGGGCGACCATTGCTGGCCGTGGTGCGGCTCGCGGCTGGCTAGTGTAGTGCCGCGCTGCGTCTGGCGCGTCGGAGAGCGCTCCGCGGTGCTTTTGTTTTGAATTTGAGCTATCCGCCTCTTTGGCGGGATAACCCTGTTTGCTTCGCAGCGGCGACAGCGGTGGCTGCGCAGCCGGTGGCCGGTCTAGCTGTCAACAGGTAACCTGGACCGTGCTCCGCGTTGGCCCTTTGCGACCTCTAAGCGTGACAATAGCGCTTTTTGTTTGAGAGCAAAATCGCGCCTTGGAGATTGCCCACGGGTTTTTTCACGAGGCCGGGGCGGTTGTGGAAGTCTAGGATAGCGTGCAGCAGCCCTCGGAGGAGGCCTCGGGAGGATTTTGGCCTTTGCATTTGCGTGCGGGTTGCCGCGGCATCGTCGCGTCCTCTTTAATTAGCTCTTGTAACACACACAGCTGCATACTGCTGCAAATAATACGCCATCGCTGCCGAAGAGTAGTCAGAAGACTGCAAAAACAGACCGCTGCAAGCTACCGCTTGTACACGCACGCCAACAGCGCACCTAGGAACTAGTCAGAGCTGCAGCAGCAGCGCCGACAACAGCACAACAGCAGCGCCGACAACAGCACAACAGCAAACATGTCCAACTTCGGTGGTAACGCCGGCCAGGACTGGGAGCCGGCCAACGTCGGGCGGTCCACAAAGCCCTTCGCCAAGGCCACGGCCGGCGACAAGCGCCAGCAATTAACGGCCGCGCAACGCGCGGGCGGCGCCTCGACGCAGCACCGGCAGTTCGTGACGGCCAACGCCCACGGCCACGGGCCCATGGGCACCTCCGCCGGCGCCGGCGCCCGGAAACTTGCGGAAGAAACGGAAACGTTCAAGGTCCAAAAAACGGGCCTCTCCTTCGGCAAGGCCCTGATGAAGGCGCGCATGGCCAAGAAGATGTCCCAGAAGGACCTGGGCACCAAGATCAACGAGAAGCCCCAGGTCATCCAGCAGTACGAGTCGGGCAAGGCCGTGCCGAACCCGGCTATTATTACCAAAATGGAACGGGCCCTGGGCGCTAAATTGCCGCGGCCGCCCAAGGTCAAGAAGGTGAGGGAGTGACCTGCGTAATATCTTAAGAGTAGGCGCCGCGTCGGGGGCGTCGGGGGGCCTCCCCAGAGGAAGGCGCAGAGGACGACACTGGCATGACTTTTGTATTACATATATTACACAGGACTCCTAGCTAGCCGAGGAGGATGGGCCCAAAGACCGCCATATCGCCATCGCCGCCACCGATGGCCCCAAAGGCGGCTTCATAGGGGGACCAGGAGGAGCCATCGGTGGCGCGCTCGAATGCCGCGCCGTCCGAGTACAAGATGATAATTCGGCCGTTGTGGGCGCACGCACGCGACAATCGGCGCGTGCCCAGGTCACACGTCTCCTCCGTCCACGTGTCGGACCGGGGGTCATATATATACACCGCCAAAGTACAAGTAAGAAGAAATAACTTCCCGTCAACAGCAAGCGGCGGAATAGTGGAGAACACATAGGGGTTGCTGCGGGCACATCGCCACTTCCTAGTGAGAAAGTCATATATCTGCAAAATATTTGCCCAGTTTCCCTTCGGACCGTCTACATTACTATAACCTCCCACGACGAACAACTGGTTCCCAACGACGCCCGACGTTGCGCACAAACAGGCGTGTGGCATAGGAGGCAACGTCTCCCACAATCCAGTTGCTTCGTTGAACGCATGGAGGGAATTAAGGAAGCCTTCGTCGTCGGCATTGACCCCGCCGGCAACGTACAGGCATCCGTCGTGCCATTCCATGGTGTGCGCCTGTTGATTCTGCGGGAGGGTTGCAAAACGACTCCATCGGCGTGTAGAGACATCCACCACAAAGACTTCATTATCAGTTTGTTCGTCGGCGCAGACAAAAAGCCGAGCCCCGCCGTCGGTCGCTGTCTCACATGTGCTTGCCCCTTACCAACAACGATGCTTGCGACCTCGCTTTTAGGCGCCATGCGAACTTTCAGAATACCGGTAGTTCTTTCGGCTTCGACCATGACGATGGCGCGCTCCGCGAAGCCGTACTCCTGGCGCCTACGGAGAAACTGCGGGCCATGTATGACCGCCCGGAACGATTTGCAAGCAGCGGCCGTGGCGGCGTGGTCGTCGAGGCGAACGCCGACGAGGACGCGGTGCAGGACGTCTTCCGGTAGGTCCTGCAGAGGTGAGTTACAAGCGATAGTGACATTTGTGGCCGCCATTCTATATTAGTATTATGCGAGTTGTTATTATTGATGGCCAAGGCTTGTCCGATGGCCGTCGAACAAAGAACTACCGGGCGCGGGGCTGCGGAGCGCAAGGGTCTAAATATATTTGACTGCCTAGCCTTACGCTACTGCACCAGGGCGGCTGTGGTGACACAAATAGCTCGATATGAAAAACCCGTGCAAGTGTACGGGTTTACGTCCCAGGGTTTTGCCTCGTTTTTGCGGCGGGCGCACGCTGTGCTGCTCACCCACGCACAAGACCATCAGCACGCCGCACCGCATCGCTGCTACGCCACACTCCACGCCGCCGCGCCGCATCGCTGCGACGCCGCACGCCGCGCCATGGCCTCCTACTCCGCGCAGCTCGCCGGCGTCACGGCCGACCCGCAGAGCCTCCCCAAGATCGCGGCGCTCCTCAAGACCATTCGGACGCAGAAGCTGCGCCAGTCCCAAGTGGTGGCGACGCACGGCAGGACGGCGCTGCAGGACGCGCGGCGGGCGGCGCGCGCGCTCGGCGACGACGTCTGGGCCGTCTACGAGCAGACGCTGGAGGCGGCGTTGGACGTGGACGACGCACCATTGCGGGACGCGTGCCAGGGCGCCCTCCTGAAGCGCTTCGGCGGGGCGAACCCGCCCTCGCAGCGGCTCGAACGGCTCGATGGCCTGGTGGCCGAGGCGGCGGGCGACTGGGACGCCGCTTTACAACGGTACAAGGGCGTCTTAGCCCAGAACCCGGCCAACTCCACAGCGCTGAAGCGGGAGGTCTGCGTCGTCGACGCCAAGGGCTCCGGGCGGGAGGCCGTGATCGACGCGTTGACCACGCTCACGGCCAAGTGCCAGAGCGATAAGGGCGCCTGGCAGGCTTTAGCTGAAGCGCACGTGGCGGCCTACCGCTTCGCCGACGCCATTTTCTGCTACGAGGAGCTCACCCTCTTCGACCCGAGCGCCCAGCACTACCTGCGGCGGCTGGGCGAGCTCTACTACTCGTGGGCCACGGCCACCACGGCGAAGCGCGAGCCCCTCTACCGGAAAGCAAGGGTGTACTTCGCGAAGAGCCTGGAGTTGCTGGGTAGCAAGCCCAACGCGCGCGCCGCGTCGGGGTTGTTGCTGACGTGTTCGGCCTTGAAGCTGGATGTGCGAGGACGGAAGGCGGACCCCGACGACGAACTCAACGCGGCTCTGGGTTCGCTGGCGGCGTCGAAGCTCAAGGCCGCCTACGCCGCGGCCGGCCCGTTTCTGCGGACGTGCAACGAGCGCTTGTTGGCGGCGCACGCGCCGCCGTATGCGCTCCTCCTACTGAAAAAGAACGAGGACACCGTGGCCGCGGCGGAGAAGCAGGTCGTGGACGTGGCGCAGGAGTAAGTTTATACATAGTTTAACTAGGCCTGCTCGATGGCGTGGAGGTTGAGCCGTGTCTCGTCGCCCTCGAGTTCTACCCTCGAGTCTCCAAAAGCGGGCGGGGCAGCTTCGGGGAGATGCTTCCCGGGTTTTGGTTTCGTCAAAGCACACGCTCGGGGGAAAGCGCCGCCCACACCTTCTTGCAAACTGTACGTGTCGACAACGAAACTAAAACTTCGCGATCAAACCAGCATCCGTCTAGTAAAACAACCAAGCACCAAAATGGCTTTAACCTGTGACACGATCGAAGAAGAAGCAGGCACGCTCCTGCCCAAGACCGGCGCGCCCCACGCCACGCGCCGCGGCGTCGCCAGCGCCGCGCTGGTCGCGCTGTGCTTCACGGGCGGCGTCGCGTACTCGTCGACGTCCGCCGCGGCGTCGACGCGCGTCTCGAGCCTCGTCGACACGTCCGCGGCCAATTGTGCCTCCAAGGTTCCCTCACCCATCTGCGGCGAGTCTTCTTCGCAACGTTTTTTCGAAACAAAAGCGGGCAACGAGGTCCAAGTCTCCTACTCCCATAGCATCAATTGCGACGGCGACCCTCAACTGATCACCGTCGACATTCCTTGCGTATGGCGCTTTCGCTGACGTCGACGGCCGGCTCGGACGGTCGTTTGCTTCCTCGGCGCGGCGTGACTCTACCGCGCGGCATCCAGTGTTTCCTGCTGGGGCGGCGCGTGTCCTAGCGCTGGCTTGTGTCTCGCGTCGCGGGAGTTGACTGATTTCAAATGCTATATTTGAATGCTTATGCTGTCTTGGCGGAGAGATGCTCGCCGCGCGCTCGTGCGCGGTTCAGAACTGTACGTGGGCGTCGTGTGGTAGACGCCGCGCGTGTGTTTGAGGCCCAAATTGAGGAGTTCGTCGAGTTTGCCCACGATTTTGCTGTATGAGCGGCGGCAGTGCATCCTCAGCATTGGAGCCGTCCTTTGCGCCACACGACTCCGCGTAAGGCTGACTTGGCCGCTCCAGGAGATGTGCGTCTTCGATACAAGCGGGTTTTTGGTGCAGGTTCATTTTCCGTCTTTGTGTCATAGCTGGTGCTCAAACTTGTCCCTTACGATCGTTAAGAACACGGCAAGTAGCTCAACAGCGCGCTATCAGACCCTACAAAGACCTCGCAAAGCGACCGCAGCGCTTACTCGCTCGCACACGACCCCCAGCTCTAAGAATGCGCCTCGCCCGAGCAGCCGTCCGCGGCGCGCCGGCGCGGCGCCTTCTGCAGCGCCTCGCGCGCCCCCTCTCCGCGGCGACGGTGGAGGCCGACGCGCCCGCCCTCGGTTTTGCGATCGACGACATGGCGCGGGCCGGCGCGCCGGCCTACCTGGACGTCCAGGCCACGTCCCCGGTGGACCCGCGCGTCCTGGACGCGATGCTGCCGTACTTCCTGGGCAACTTCGGGAACGCGCACTCGAAGACGCACGCCTTCGGCTGGGAGTCGGAGCGGGCCGTCGAGAAGGCCCGGGAGTCGCTGGCCGCGCTCATTGGGGCCGACCCGAGGGAGATCGTCTTCACGTCTGGCGCCACGGAGTCCAACAACATGAGCGTCAAGGGCATCGCGCGCTTCTACGGGGCCAAGAAGAAGCACATCGTCACGACCCAGACAGAGCACAAGTGCGTCCTGGACTCGTGCCGGCAGATGGAGCGCGAGGGCTTCGAGGTGACCTACCTCCCCGTCGAGCGCGCCACGGGCATGGTGAACCTGGACGAACTCAGGGACGCCGTGCGGCCCGGCGAGACGTGCCTCGTGAGCGTGATGGCGGTCAACAACGAGATCGGGACCTTGCAACCCTTACAAGAGATCGGGAAGATCTGCAAGGCGGCCAAGGCCTTCTTCCACACGGACGCCGCGCAGATGGTCGGGAAGCTGCCCTTCGACGTCAACGAATTAGGCGCCGACCTCGTCAGTATTTCGGGGCACAAGCTCTACGGGCCCAAGGGCATCGGGGCCCTCTTTGTGCGACGGCGGCCGCGCGTGCGCCTGGAGCCCGTATTGAGTGGCGGTGGGCAGGAGCGCGGGTTCCGGAGCGGCACGCTGCCGACCGCGTTGTGCGTCGGGCTGGGCGCCGCGGCGAACGTGGCGTTGCTTGAGTTGGAGAACGACATGGCCCACGTCACCAAGCTCTCCGATAGACTGATGAAGGGCATCCGGGACCACGTGCCCGAGGTCGTGCTGAACGGCCACCCGACGGAGCGCCACGCGGGGAACGTGAACCTCAGCTTCGCGTACTGCGAGGGCGAGTCCCTCCTGATGTCCTTGAAGAACATCGCGGTGTCCTCTGGCTCTGCGTGCACCTCCGCTTCTTTAGAACCGTCCTATGTGCTGCGGGCCATCGGCGTCTCCGAGGACCTGGCCCACACGTCCCTCCGCTTCGGCCTGGGCCGCTTCACGACAGAGGCCGAGGTGGACTTCGCCATCGATTTATTGCGGGTGCACGTCGCGCGGCTCCGGGACATGTCGCCGCTCTGGGAGCTCGTGCAGGAGGGCGTGGACCTGTCGACGATCAACTGGACGCAGGACGCCGCGTCGCACCACCACTAGGCGCCTCGTAACCTTCGCTGCTTGTAATAGGGGTGTCCTTGCCCAGGGGGCTTCGCACCGACGGCGTCGGGGATTCGGCTTTGCTTGGACGGACACGTGCGATGAGCGATGAGGAAAGTTTTCAAAAACCCGTCAAAAACGTCAGATTTTTGCCAGCTCCCACGCTTCGCGAACGCCGCACGAACCATTGCACAGACCATCGCTTCGCGCAAAGGTCCCAGGCAGCTAGCACTTCAAATCGTGCTCAGCTCGCCACCACAGCAACAACAAGGACAGCCCACAATCGGGTTAATTGAGCTTCCTACGACACAAGACATCCACACGATGACTACGAAGATGGACCAGAGCCGCAAGCGCGCCGAGAAGGAGAACGTCGAGTACGTCGAGACGCTCGGCGTGCACTGGCGCAATTTGTCGGTGCATTTCAAGGACGTCCAGGCGCTCGCGCAGTGCTCCGGCGACGTCGAGGCGGGCCAGGCCGTGGCGCTCATGGGGCCCACCGGCTGCGGCAAGACGTCGCTGCTCAACGCGCTGGCGCGCCGCGGCCCGGTCGGAGGGGGGCAAGTCTGGTACGGCGACGACCTCGCGTGGTCCTCGGCGCTCAAACGCCACGTCGCGTTCGTCGAGCAGAACGACCTCGTCTTCGAGGGCCTGACGGTGCGCGAGACGCTCGCCTTCTCGGCTCGCTTGCGGTTACCCGCGGCTACTCTGAAAGAGAAGCTGGAGCGCGTTGACGAGACTATCACGCTCCTGCGCCTAGAATCGTGCGCGGAAACGCAAGTCGGCGGCATGGGCGGCAAAACCATCTCCGGCGGGGAACGCAAAAGATTGATGGTCGGGCAGGAGATGCTCACGAGACCACGTTTGCTCTGCTGCGACGAGCCGACGAGCGGCCTCGACAGCGCCACCGCCTGCGTCGTCGTCGAGGCGCTCGTGAATCTTGCGAGGGAGCGGCGGGTCGCGATCGTCGCCTCGATCCACCAGCCGTCGTCCCGTTTGTTTCTCCTCTTCGACGAGATGTTGCTTCTCCGCAAGGGCGGCCTCACCTATAGAGGGTCCACCGCGGACGCCGGCGACGCCTTCGCGGCGGCGCCCTTCCACCTGCCGTGCCCCGCGGCCTATAGCGCGCCGGACTGGCTCATGGAAATTGTGGTCGAGAACAAGGTCGATTCTGACGACCGCAAGCGGCAGGTCCTGGACGACCTGTACGGGCCCTCGACGCTACCGCCGCGGAGCGCGCCCCTGCGGAGCCTCCGGGCGCAGAAGCGGCGCCAGCGCTACGCCGCGCCGCTCACGGAACAGATCGCGGTGCTCTCCCGGCGGTCCTGGAAGGCTGTCGCGCCGAAGATCCTCAAGACCTCGTCATTACTACTACATGGAGGCAACGCCACTTTAGCCGGCCTCATGTGGTGGCAGCTGGGCTACAAGGAACGGGACATCTTCCCGCGCTACACCCTAGCCTTCGCGATCCCGATCGCCTGGATCTTCTTCCCCCTTTTAGACGCGCTGCCCTGGTTCGGCAGCGCCCAGAACATGCTGCGCAAGGACATGGCCTGCAACGCGTATCGGTTGGAGGCCTGGTTTTTAGTTGATACGACGGCGAACTTGATCCCTATGTGCGTGCAGAGTATTTTACACCTCACTATTTTTTATGTACTGGCCGACGTGTCCAGTAACCCGGCCGTCTACTTCGCGCTGTATGCGGTATTAGTCGCGGCCTTCCTCACGTTCCAGTCCATCGGCCTCATGATCTCCGCCGGCGTGTCGGGCGACAACGTCGTGACAGTGGCGATGATTTACGTGACGTACGTCTTCTTGTTCACGGGTCTGTTTGTGCCGGTGTCGATGACGGCCGTGCCGTGGGCGGTGTACGCCAATCCTTTGATCTACATCTTGAAGCTGAGTGCTGACGCTATCTTTGGTATTGATAGAAAGAAGTTCAAGTGCGACAACTTCTCCGACGGGACCTTGTTCCCGGACGCGTGCGGAATAAACGGCGACGGGAAAATCTCCGTGAACGACATCTACGCGGAGTACCACCTGGACCGCTTCAAGACCTCCCAGGCCATCCTCGCCCTGTTCGTCATGTTCGTCGCGGCGCGGTCCATCGCCTACGTGCTGCTGAAGCGCCGCATGAAGCAGCAGGCGAACGAACTCATGAAGTACCAGGACAACGGCGACGCCGCCGCGACCGTGGTCGCCGGGGAGGAGACCAAGGAGGGCGACGCCGTCGTCGCGCCGGCCGAGAAAGTCTAAGTTTAGTGTACCTGTAATTTTTGTAAGACTTCCGAGTGCCTAGTCGGACACTCCTAAGACTAAGGTTCGCATAGAGGCCTCGAGCTGAATAGCCCGGCCGCCCCGCGCGCCCCGCATAACAGCTAGCTCGAGTTCGATGCTGCCAACCGTCCCCTCAGTACGCAGCCCTTCGAGCCAGCGCAACCACCGCACCCTCTGACGCTACCGCCGCGCCACTACCGCAGCCCTTCGCCGCGGAG
>Ga0302122_10000447_pt1 | contig 25300 bp, 20 predicted proteins | sample CB21_SCM_MG_FD_203115 | JGI IMG/M metagenome (GOLD analysis project Ga0302122, IMG submission 203115) | Marine microbial communities from Western Arctic Ocean, Canada - CB21_SCM | ecosystem: Environmental > Aquatic > Marine > Oceanic | place: Canada: Western Arctic Ocean | collected 2017-09-28
ACGCCGCGGGCTTCTCGGGGATCAGGTGCGCGTCGCTCGCGAACGGCGCTACACACACCTTCGTCGCCGCTGCAGCGGGGCAGCACAACGACGGCGCACGATGCCGCGGCGACGGCAGGTTTGACGACGCGAACGACGGTCCCGAAGAGGACGGCGCCGGCGCGGCCCGGTCGCAACGACGCCACGGCCGCCGCCGTAAACGGATCCGCGTCGCCCTCCTCGGTCGCGGGCGCCGGAAAGAAAGCCGCGAGCAGGTCGTGCTGCGCCGACCGGGGCCTCCTCCTTCGAATGCCGCGCGCCGCTGCCACGCGCCGCGCCAGCGCCGTGCCCACGTCGCCGACCTCGCGCCGCGCCACCGTCTCCAGCGCGCGGTAGTCTGCTTCCACGACACCGCCTCGCAGCTTCTTCTCCAGGTGAGTTGGTAGTAAAGGTGCGCCGTCCGCTCGCAGCGACGCCGCCGCGCCCGCGTGGTAATTGCGCGCCGCCGTCATTTCGCCGCCCCTCAATTCAATAGTCTGGCCGATCGCGGGCAGGGTCCAGCGCGGCGCGAGCACGTGCGCGCCGCCTTCTAACCAAAAACACCCGCGACTCTGCGAGATGCCGGCGACCGTTCCTTGCATTTGGCACGGCGCGTCGTGCGCTTCGATTATGTTGATCGTCGCCGTTTTGCGCGCGCGGTAGCACGGTGTAGCGGTGTTTTCCACGGCTGCTCGCGCAAGGCCGCGGCAGGCGACGCGGTCGCCCGCCGTCGCCGCGCAGGCGTCTGCGATGATCACGCAGCCGCCCACCTCCAGCATGACGCGGCCTTTGCTGTCGAGCCAGGCGGCGCGCTTCGTGACGACGCCGTCGAGCTGTTCCATGACCGTGCTGTGTCCTGTGCTGTGTGGCTATGCTGTGCTCTTAGCATAAGCTTCCCGCTGCTGAGTGCTTTTTTTTTGCCCTCAGTAGTTCGTAGCGATGCGTTATCTCACTTTAGCGTACTGTGGCAGGTGTTGTGGTGCAGCGTTGCGGTTCATGTGCCGGCTTCAGCCGCACCCACGAGCGCAGCACACGCTTTTTGCGCGGCGGGACCGGGCTGGGTACGGATGCCGGGGAGCCAAAAAAAAAAAAAAGAGGGGAGGAAAAGGAAAGGTAAGAAAAGAAGGAGGTTATATATTGTTGCCCCGTGCCGCTTTCGTACACTGTGGCACCGTACGATAGTTTTTTAATCAATTATACTAAACGGGTTTCGTATGAAACCCGTTTAGTGGAATAGCACTCGGCTGCCTACGGGCTACAATAGACCTTTTACCCGACCACGGCGCGAATCGGATCGGATCGGAGTGCGCCAGCCTGTCCGCGAGCGCAAACTCTCAGCGCAGCCCAGTTCGGGTCGGAATTGTGGGCGTGACCTTGCGCCACGCTGGCCCGATTCTCCATCCTCCGGCGCTTGTGCCGAGGGCCGGTGTTGCTCTGCGTGCTGCTCCTGCGGCCGTCGGGCGGCGCGGACCTTTCTTGTCGCTCAGACCCGCCGTTGCAAGTCGCCGTGTGCGTCGCAGGGGCGGCGCGCTCGTTCGCAACGCCGCTGGCGCAAGCGGCGTTTCGCGTGAACTTCCTGCGGCAGCTCGGAGGAAACACATCGCTTTTTGCACTGCTCAAGCTCCAAGACACGGATAAATTGGCTCCTCGCAACCTTGTCAAGTTCCACCAGTCAACGTCGCCGTATGAGCACGTGCACGACGCGCTTTCTTCCCGCGAGCTATCGCCGTTTCTGCGGGAAGCCGTGATTGTCAACGGCTCAGGGTCGCCTCCAAGAGGCATGACTCACGCGCCGGGCGTAAAACCGGGGGTAGTGCCCTCCGACGACCAGCTGTGGAAAGCCTACACAGCCGGCGCAAGCTGCTATCGAAGTGAATACTTGGACATTGGGAGCAACGAAGAGCGTCTTATCAACCATCGCCTCGGGATGGATTGGTGCTTTGGTGCGATTCGTGCGCATGAAGAGCGTTCGGGTATCAATTTCGACGTGGTGGTGTACGTCCGGCCGGACCTCATTTGGTGGCGGCCATTCGTTTCGACCTGCGAATACGACGCAGACCAGATGTGGATGGGCTGTGATCAGGGAGGGTGTGACATGTTCTTCATGATCCCGCGCAAATACGCCGCGGTGCTTAGTCAGACGGAGCTCCATCGCGACTGCGCAGCGCCGCTCTGCTGCGGTTTCTCGGAAAACTTGCACACGTATGCCAAACAGACGGCGCTCGGAGGCGCGCAGCAGCTGGCGGAGGCCCAGCTCGTGCCATATCTGAGGGCGGATCCCGGTGACATTCCCAATTTCCAAGTGGTCCGGAGCGAAGACGCAATAAAATCCGTCTGTGATTTACCTGCGCACGCCAAAATGTGCATGGACCTCATGCTGAAAAGCGCCGACTGGCCGCGTCCTGTGCCGAGCAAGCTAGCGCTCTTCTGGAAGCAGCAACCGTCGACACCGGAAACCGAGCGCGGATTCTTCGCCAACCCCGAAGCCACCGTGCGCCCGGACCACAGCAAGGGCCCGCTCGGGGGAGATGGTAGGGCGAGGCAGCGCAACACGGGTCCGCACGGGAAAGATGGGCGCCCGAGCCATGGACGCGCGCCGCCCGGGAAAGATGGGCGCCCGAACCAGGGCAACGCTCCGCCCGGGAAAGATGGGCGCCCGAACCACGACAAGGACTTGTCTGCGACGCCCACGGCTCGCTCGGCTCCGGCGTCTTTGCGGGACGCGCGGAAAAGTCAGAATCGGAATGACTGACTCGACTTTTTTTTATCTGTCGCGATGCCCCGTACCGTTAACGGTACGGGGCATTTGGTAACGTGGCACTCCTCCGCGAACTCTTCGGAACGCGACGGAGTATCAAGACGTCTGTCTGGCACCAAAGCTCAATCCTCACTTTTTCCGCCGCCTCTCGTGCTTTTTGCCTCGAGCGACCTGAGTCGTGCTTTATTGATCAGCGTTGTCTACAGGGATCGTTATAGTGACCGAGCGTCTAGAGCGACGCAAATCGAGGCGCCAGAGACGCGCCGCCGCCAAAAATGGAGCCTGTCAAGACTTTGGGGCCTGTGGAGGACGCAGCGACGCCGGAGCCTGCAGAGGGCGCGGGCGACGCGGCGGCCCCGCCGAAGCCGACGCCCGCCGCGCGGCAGGTGACGCCGGCGCTCGACCAGGTCGCCGCCGTCGCCTCCGAAGCGATATGGGTCACGCGCGGCGAAGAGGACTGCGAGCGCGAGTTCCGGCGGCGCGCGGGCATCGCGCCGAGCGCGGGCACCATGGTTCACCTCACGACCGTCGACGGCGCCAAGACGACCGGCACGCTCGCGTACGACGGCGACGGCAACGTCGTGGTCAAGATCGCGACGGAGCGGCTGGCGCTCGAGGCCGTTTTAGATGCGTACGACGGCATCAGCGAGGTTGACCGGCGCCTGTCTATATTAAGGCCGCCGCGCCGCGCCGCGCCGGCCGCGCCGCCCCCCAAGAAGACGGACACGCCCTTCGCGCGCGTGATCGACGGCGCGGCCGCGCGCTACTTCGCCCCAGCGCTGGACTCCGCGGCCGCCTGCCGGCGCCGCGAGCGCATCGTGGGCCCGCTCGTCCCGCCCGGCATCGAGGGTGCCGACCAAATGTACACCGCGGCGCGGGCGGCCGCGCGCGCCCCCGCGGCGACCTACGCGGGCCGCGTTCACGCCGACCAGGCCGAGGCACTCGCGGCGGCCGTCTCGGCGAGCCCGCGGCGCTCGAACATCGCATGCGTCGCGACATTTATTTGCCGCGAAGCGCTGAATGACGCGTCGACCGCGCCGTGCCTCGCCCTGCGCGCCATCGCACCGCCAGGCGTCGACGCCGTCATGTTTACGCACGCGGCGTCCGCGGCCCTCCTCTCGACGCTGCTGCGGTATCATCCGCTTCTCGCGGACGACCGCGAGTCCATCGTCGCGGCGCTCGAGTGCGCCGACGCGGCGTTGCTGGGCGACGACGAGGCCGAAGGTGCCGGTGACGAACCGTCGCGGGAAGCTCGCTACGGGGCCGTGCTCGCCCACCTCGCGGCGAAGAATGCCCCGGTCGCCGTCCCGGAGCGGGCGACGCCGGCCGGGGGCGCCGCCGCCGCGCTCGCGGTCGTGACGCGGCGCCGCACGGCTCGCGAAAAACTCCGCGCTCTCATCGAGGCGCTCGAGGTGCTCTCGGAGGAGCTCGGCGGCGCCCCGGCCGCGGAAGAGCTCATAGGCGCGCTGGCCGGCGCCCTGGCCGCCGCGCAAATCCCCGCGCCGCGCGCCGAGGCGGCCTTCGTCCACGCGTTTTGTCGCGACCAAAGCCTGCTCCTTGGGGCCGAGGGGTATGCGCTCACCACCTTCGAGGTCGCGGTCGCGACGCAGCCGCGCCCCGGCGACGTCGTGCCGACCCGCCTCCCGACGCCGGCGCTCGCGGCCTGCGAGGCCTAGTAAGAACGTATACCACCCTTACTACCACACCCCCCGCGCCGGCGAAAACAGCACCAGCGCCTTGGCCCGCTTCGGCTCTGTGATCACGAAGCAGCGCGCGAGAGGCCGCGGGTCCCCCCCAAACACGAGGGGCCCCGCCGCTTCGTAGGCCCCGTTGGCCAGACACGTGGCGCCGTTCGAGCTCCGCTTGTACACCTGGACGGCGTCCCTATACAACGCCTTCGTACATACGAGGTAGGGCTCCAGTTCGAAATCCGGCTGCGCCAGGGGCCCGCCCAGGGCCAAGACCTCGAACAGGCGGTAGAGGAGTTCCCGGTCCGCCTGTTTTGAAAAGTCGACACTCAACCGCGCTTCGTCCAGGTCCCGCTCCTCCTCATTAATCGCGCCGTGGGCCACGTCTCTTTCAAGCTTCCGCCGCGCGAGCCATTTCCGCAGTTCCGAGTCGCATTCCACGCCGCCGACCTCGACCTGCTGGCACTGCCGCGCGCGCCCAGACGCCAGCATGACGTCCGAAGCTCCAATGGGATCGAGCAACGAGAGCGACGTCGCCGTGACCTCGAGCCGCTCGACGCGCACGGCCGCGTCGTCCTCGACCGACGGCATGCCCAGCGCCTCCCTTACCGCCGCGTCGCTGAGGATGCGCCGGACCACCTCCTCGTCCTTGCCTCCGCGATCGTAGCGCACGCGTACAGCCTTCAGCTCGTCGGCCAGTCCCCAGCGCTCCAGGCAGGGCTTGACGGCGCGGTCCGCGAGGCTCTTGCACGGATCCGTGTCCATCGCGTGCAGTAGTGTCGCGCAACCGCCGCGCAAAAGGGCAGCGTTTCGTGTGCAGCGCTACCGTACATGAAACTCGAGCTCGATTCCACAAGGGTTCGGGTTTTGGGCCCGACGTGCGCCATCGAGCAGCAGGCGCATCTACTCCAGGGGCTCCGTCGCGATGGCGTTGAACATCACTCACCACACACTTACTCGTCACCGGACTCGTCTCCCTCCGCCGCGCCGCTCTCGGCGAGGACGCGCGCCCACGCCTCCCGCCACTCGCGGTGCAGTTGGACGCAGGCGCCCCAGCGCCGGTTCACCTTGGCCGGCGGCTTCCCGCAGTGCGTGAAGTGGCAGAGGCGCGCGTTGTCCAAACTCGCAACGTCGTGGCGGTCCGACGGGACCTGCCAGTTGTAGACCTCGCGCGGCACGCGCATCGCCTCGCTCTTCTTGCGCTGGACGAACCTGAGCGAACAGCGCGGTCGCGGGTCGCGGACGCCATCTCCCGCTTCGAGAAAGGTAAGGACGCCGCGGCGGCACCAGTAGTACAGCAGGCCCTGCATCGTCTCGCTCGCGTGGTTCTTTGGCGAAGAACATAGAGACACATTTCTTGTAGCCGAGAACTACGCGTTGACCCTTATTCATATAGGGCGCTTAGAAGAATGCAAGTCGGTGCTGCGCAAAGCGATACTCGTGGCCCAACGTGTTCTTGGTGGGAGTGATGCGGTGACGTTCAAAATGAGGTCGGTTTACGCGCGGACGCTCTATGAGGACGCCGACGCCACGGTCGATGATCTCCGCGAGGCCGTGAGTACGCTCGAGGATACGGATCGGATCGCGCGGCGCGTTTTTGGAAATTCGCATCCGAACGTGCTAAATATTGAGCGCAATTTGGAAGACTCGCGAGCCGCGCTCGCCGCCCGCGAAGCGCCGTCGTCGACTAAACACCACCCCCATCGCCGCCGGCGCGACACAGCTATATAACCTTACGTGAACCCCAGCTCCGCGAGCCCCGCCCAGTCCTGCGACGGCTCGGACTGGTCCCAGACGTTGTAGTTCCCCCGGAACGAGTATTCGCCCTTCTTCGCGTCGCTCGCCGCCTTGACCCAGGCGTCCTTGAAGGCCGACGAGGGCGGCGGGAGCTTCTTGCCACTGACCGTCGCCGCGATGTCGGCCTCGAAGTCATAGGCCGTGAACTTGCGCGGGTACCTCCGCAGGACCCGCCCATCGCCGTCCAGCAAAAACTTCTCGAAGTTCAGGGACAGCCGCCCGACGCCGTTCGGGTCCGGGAACGACGCGAGGTACGAGTACAACGGGTGCCGCGTGCCGCCGACCACGTCGACCTTATCGAACACGACGGCCGTGGGGTAGGTCCCGAAGTTGAACTGCTGGTACGCTTTCGCCCGCACCAACTCGGACACGTCCGGCTCCATGTACCCCTGGTCCGTCGGCACGGCCCAGACCCGTAGACCCGGGTACTCCGCGGCCACGAAGCGCATGGCGTTGAAGTTCGGGCCGGCCACGGGGTCGTCCATTTTGATGTTCACCACCAAATGGGCCTCGCCTTTGAATTTCGACAGAGGGACGTCGTTGCCCTTGAACGGTAAAGTAACTTCAAAGAGCTTGGACGACTTGATCGCCGGCCGCACCACGTCCGCGGCTTGGGGCACTGCTGGCGTGTTGATGACGTATTTGTTGGCCTCGCCGTTGATGAGGTCCGTCGCCGGCGGCGGCACCGCGTCATCGGCGCGCACCCGCTCCGCGACGAGGCCGGCGCTCGCGCCGGCCCAGCGCAGCGCCGCGCGGCGATCGAGGCCGGTCAGGGCAGCAGTGCTGGTGGCGAGCGCAACCACGGCTATCCGTGCAATTGTGCGGCGCGCCATGCTGGCAGACGACAACCTTAGATGAAATATAGACGTATACGGCAGCGCTGCGTCCTTTTAGGCTGTCTTTGGCTGCCTGATGCGCCTCTACTCAGAAACGCGAAAACCCGTCCCCCAAACTAAAACCCGACTAAGTTCACACTTACGCTTTCGGACGCCGTCACCAAGGGCCGCCAAGCCGCCCTGAGAGCACGACATTTACGATTACTCCCCGCCGGACTACGACCCGGCCATCTGCACGCCCGAGCTGCCCGCGGCCCGGACTGCGCCCCGGCCCCGGCGCCAGGGGCACCAAAAAAAAGGCCCAGCCCTGGCACCGGTCGACCGCGGGAATCTACCGCTCACGCGCGCACCGCACGTGTATAATCACGGATCTGAGGAGAAACCGAGGGCCGATGACGCGGTCCGCCGCTTCAATTAGCCGGCCTGATAAAAAATTGCGATATGAAAAAAAAACCCGTGAGAAAAAGAGAAAGCCGCGCCATACAGCACTGTTCAGCACAAGCTCCCGGACGCGTGCACACCGACGCATAGTGGATCGATCATGTCTTCGTGTCTTCCGTTTTGGCTCATTTGAGGTCTGCAATTTGCAGCCACAGCGGTGCAACTAACGCAGCACGATTGGTGCATCGGTGCTCGTTGCACGTCTATCGATAACGCAATGCGCTGCCGAGCATTGCTGCTCCTCGGAGCATGCAGCGCCTTCGTGCTGCCGGTGCGGCGGCCAGCCCTGGGCCCGCGCCGGCGCGCAGCCGACGACGACTACGCCACCGTCGACGAACTCAATGCGGAAGCGGAATTGCTGATGCTGCAGGCGGAGACGATGAAGCTCGAAGCGCAAAAAGCCGGGCTCTTGCTCGCGCGCGAGGTGGCTGCGCGCGCCAAAGCGTCGCGGGAGGAGGCCGCGGCGCTCGACGCGATAGCGGCCACCGCGGACGCGGCGGCACAGTTGCCCCGCGTGCTGGAGGAGCTCGGGGCCGCTTTAACTGAAGCGGACCCGGCGGACGCCGCGGCGCGGCGCGACGAAGACTTCCAGGCGAAGGTCCTCGAACGCCGCGACGCGGCGGCGCAGGAGCCCGCGGAGGCCGTCGTGGTCGCGACGCCAGTACCCCTTGTGGAGTCGGACTGCGAGACCGTCGAGGACTGCGTCGTCGAGGAGCGGGCGCTGGCGGAGCAGGCCTCGGTCTTGAGTTTAGAGGCCGAGAAGTTAAGGTTGGAGGCACAAAAAGCGGAGCTCATCATGACGCGGGAGCGCCTCGAACGGACGGCGCTCAACGAAGCGGAGACCATCATGAGCGCGACGCTCGACGCCGCCGACGCGCCGGTTCTTGAAGCCGAGGAGGCGGAAGAAACCATACCGGAGAAGACGTCAAATGAAATAGCCACGGAGGAAGCATTAGATGAGCTGTTCCCCGTCGCTCCTCTAGATATGACGCCAGAGGCCGCTGAACTATTGAAAAAAGCGTGCTTCGCCGACGACAAGGGCTTCCGGTGCGACACTATTGATATTTGTGAAAGGGGCGCTATTTTTCGAGGCTCCACGCGCAACCTATCAGCGAAAGATGTGTTAGCAAAATGTACCGCAAAACTCCCCTCGAGCGGCTGGCGGCTCTTCGCCCTGGAGGACCCCGTCCCGCCGAGCGACGCCGAGGTCGAGGCGCGGCTGGACGACGCGCGCGACCGCATGCTGCTCGACGTCGAAATCGCGGACGGCTCGCCGGACGCGCCGCCGAACGAGTTGATGGCGGCCGCGCGCCGGCCGCTCGTGATTATTGCGGTCGCGGCGGAGACGCGGCCCTTGCAGATCGACGCGGCCGATCGGTTGCCCACGCTCGGCGTGGCGACGCGGCTGGCCGGATTACTCGCCACGGCCGCCTCCGCGGCGGCCTTCTCCGTGGCCGCCGGCGCGGGCAACGAGGCCCTGTACGTCCGCCTGCAGGCGAGCGACGAGAGCGCCTTTGCGGCCGTCGCGCCCGTGGGCGTCGGTATCTTCGCGATCCTCCTCGCGCACGAACTCGCGCACGTCGTGCTCGCACGAAGGGGCGGCGTCGACTGGTCGCTGCCCATTCTCCTCCCGTCGCTGTCCACGGGGTCGCTCGGCGCCGCCAACGAACTGAAGGACCACGCGCCCAGTCGGAGCGCGCTCTTCGACGCGGCCATCGCGGGGCCGTTGGCAGGCTTGGCTTTGTCAATACTCTTCATGATCGTCGGCGCCGCGTTACAGGTGGACCTCTTAACGGCGCCGGCTGTGCCCGCCTTGGCCATTCGGAGCTCGGCGCTCGGCTCCGTCCTAGTTGCGATCGGGGCGCCGGCGGCCCTGAGCGCCCCGGCCGGGGCGTCCGTGGCGCTCCACCCGCTGGTCGTGTCCGGCCTGGCCGGCCTGGCGATCAACGCGCTGGCACTCCTCCCGCTGGGGCGGACGGATGGCGGGCGCTGCGCGCTCGGCGCCTACGGGCGGACCTTGGGCGCGGGTTTGCAGGGTTTAGTTACTCTGTTCGTGGGCGTGGCCGCGATCGTCGGCGGCGACGACCTGCTCCTGTTCCACCTGCTGTGGGTCTTCGGGTTACAGCGGGACCTCGAGGCGCCGTGCGTGGACGAGGTCACGGACGCCCCGGGCCGGCGGCTCGTCTACGCCCTCGCCCTGATCTTGGCGGGCCTGTGTTTATTGCCGCTCGCGCCCGTGACGCCGTCGACGGTGCTGCCGGGGTTTCCGAGGATATAACACATCACTACTAGTACGGTACTTGGCGAAAAGCTAAGAGACGTCGCCCGCCGGCTGGGGTCCAGAACATATAACCAAAATTACTCATAGCCCCCGGTACCGCTTCGCGGGTGGCAGGAAGTCTTCCGTCAGGCAGTCGTCCATGTCCAGCGCGCGCGGCGCTGAGCGATCCAACACAGGAATCGACGGCGCGCCGTCGGACGCCGCCGCGCGCCGCCGCCGCGCGAAGGGCGAGGGCGTCGGGTTTGAGCGCCCACACGTGGCCGGGCCGGGCAGCATCGCAGTGTATTTTTCGTAGGCCTCCGTGAGCGCGCGCAACGCCGACGTGTTCTCCGGGTCGCCCCGATAATAACAATACAGGACGCGCTCGTGCGTCGATTTCGGGAGAAAAAGCTGCGAGATTTTTCTCGAGGCGATGTGGTAGCCCCAATTCGCACTTTCCCCCTTCGGATTGAAGAACAGGACATGGCCCAGCGGGTCGCGCACGGCCCACGACATTCGCGGGTGGTGGGCGTCGGGCGTCGCGTCGGCCCAGCCGTACTTGATGTCCGTGATGCCAATAAGCACGTCGGCCTCGTCCACGACGCCGCCCTCGACGTGCGCGAGAATCGCCGCCTTGGCATCATCCTTTGTCAGCGAGAGGAGCTTCGGTTTCACGACTTGGCATTCGCGCCCGTCGCCATTCACAAAACGGCGCGAGAGGTCCCACGTCCGCGCTTCGGTACTCGCGCCGCAGGCTGCGCAGTACTTGTCGCGCGGCTCCGTTTCTAGGGAGCATTCGGCGCATAACGGTTTCGTGGGCAAAGTCGCCCCCCGCCCGACCAACTGGTAGAACTCCCTTCTACTAAGTCGATCTAGTATATCCCGCGTCCCCTCCAACCCGGCCGCACTCGAGGTCTGGAGCGTCTCCAACAAGCCATCTCTTAATTGCGTAAATGCCCCGCAGTCCAAAGCGGCCTCGCCTAAAGTGAACTCCCGCTGCTCTCCGTCTTCGCCCAAAGCAAACACACGGAAATCTGATTGTTCAGCAGCTAGAAAGGCGTCCATGATCATGGCCTCGGCCACGATCGCGACCCGGTGCTGGTAGACCATCTGGTGCATCTCGCTCCGCAGCTTGAAGATCCTATTTAAATCCAGGGCCACCTTCTCCTCGAACGCGACCTCCGCGAAGGGGCGGTGGCCCCGGACCACCCGGATGGCACTTACTAGTCGAGTGACGTCGAAGCCGGAGGACGAGGGCCCCAGGGTCGCGATCGAGTCCCTGTTCAGGTAGTCCCACTTGTCGACATCAAGGCCGGACCGCTTACAACTCACAATATCGCAGAGGAAGCGTTTCGTTTCCGAAATGTGTGCAAAAGGCCAGGCCGCGTCATCTGACAAACCTTCGATGCACGTACAAATGAAGTCAACAGATGCGCTCGGCACATAAGCCTCTAATTTTATAGAAGAGCAGATGCGCCGCACCAAGCGCGCGCCCATGCCCTCGTGGCTATACGACGTGTCGCCGGTGCACTTCTTGACGAAGGGCTCCCACATATGGCTATAAGGTCCGTGGCCCACGTCGTGGAGTAACGCGGCGAGGCCCACGCACAACTCGTCGGCGTCGTCGATGGCCAGTTCCGGCTGCGTGTTCCGCAAATGGCGCACCACCAACAACGCCAAGTGGGCCGTGCCCACGGAGTGCTCCTTGCGCGTGTGCGTCGCGGACGGGAAGACGAACGACGACCCACCTAATTGCCGGATCTTATCTAAGCGTTGAAACTCCGCCGTGTCCATCGCCGCGACCAGTACTCCGGGTAACGTGACCGCGCCATAAACCCGGTCGTGGATGGTCTTGGGCTTGCGCAGTTGGAGCGGGGGCGCGCCCGACAGGCGCCTTCTTCTCTCGGGCGCGGGCGTCCGGTTGTCCGTCTGGGACAGGGGCTGCCAGTCGTCCGTCGTGGGCGTCGGGCTGTCGAGGCTGCTGTCGCCGAAGGACTGCGTGCAGCGCGGGGCGTTGCCCGACGCCGTCGTGCGGCGGCGGCTGGACATGTTGGCGTTCCGTTAGTGTGCTTACGTCGCCTGATCTAAAGCAGCTGTGCCGGAGGCCTGGGTTGCCAAGCGTCGCAGCGGGATCGCGTCGGCAGCGAGGCAGCGATGGCATGCGCGCCGCTGCGGCTGCGTTGGCTGTGCGCTGACAATTGGTGGCGTATCAGTGGTAGCCGCGCATCGTTTGCAGCCGGTATTTGCCGCTTTGTCTTTTGCGTGCGGGTTTCTTGGGGAGTTTTAGACGGGTTTCGCGCGCGGCTGTAAGTCCTCGCGCCATAGACGCCCGGTGTTGTCTAATCGGACAGTCCAGGCGCCACGATTTGTCCACGTCGCGGACTCGTGGAGACGCACAATGGTGTTGCCAGACGACATCATTGATGCTGCGAAAAATGGCGTTGTCGCCACTGTAGAGCAATGGCTTGACGCCGGAGGAGATGTAATGGAGCGTAAGGGGCCCAGCACCCCGGGCCAATTTGATGGTGATGTCGGGGCAACGCTTCCATACGTTGTTGCGGCGGCGGCCGGGAACTACGGGCAAGTGCTACGGGGCAGAGCAAGGACGCTGCGACATCACACGGCTCCTTTTAGCGCGCGGCGCCGTCGTCGACGATATTCCTATCCAAATGGAGGGGATGGCGCGCCCCCCGGCCGAGAATACGGCTCTCTTCTGCGCGGCTCTATATAATCGAAACGATATGTGCCAACTGCTTTGTGAGGCCGGCGCAGATCCCAATTACAAGTGGATCTCTCTCCAAGGTGACGCTTTCCCGCTGTGGATGGGCAAAAACGACCCGGGAACTGTTCGCGTGCTTCTGAGCTTTGGCGCCGACCCATCGCAGAAATGCGGTGTCCATATGTTGACATCAGAGTCGGCAGTACATTATATGAGCAGTCAGTATACCGCCGAGAATAATCAGCTGCAGATGGCGCGGGACCTTCGCGAAGCAGTTCGTCTTCTCGCGGACGCGCGGCTGTTGCGGCCGCGGCTCCGCGCCGTGTTCGCTCTTCGAGCGTTGTGTGATCGCGGTCGAGCGGCGCCTACTTCCGAGACACCCTCGGCATTTTCGCGGCTCGTCGGTGGCGGATCCGCGCCGACATCCCGGCCTAGGACGCGCTCGGCGAAGATCCTGGCGTCGCCGGGCCTCCCCGCCCCGCTCGCACACCTCGTGTGCAAGTTCTGGCTGGGCAGCCCTCCGCGCCGAGTTCGTCGCACACCCGCGAGCGAGTAAGGAAAAATTGCTGGAGATGGGTTTAGGTTGGGGAAGGGAGGGGTAAAAACGGCAAAATCACTCGAGCGTCGGCGGCGGCCGGCGCGCGTTCAGGCGCGGCTCGAAGGTGCACTCCTCAAGCTCGCGTGACGACCGGGCCTCCTCGGCGTCCCGGCGCGCCTCCTCGTAGCGCGCGCCCAGGTTTCTCAAGTGCGCTTCAACGGACGGACCGTGGCGCCGCGACGTCGCCGCCTGAGCCGTCAGCTTCGGCGTGAACGTGAACTCGCGCGCGTCCTCCAACGCCTGGCGCATGGCCGTTGTGTCCTTCGGACTAGAAGGCTTGGGCCGGAACAGCGCACTCGTCGGGGGCCCTGTCGCGGGAATGCGCGAATCCATGGCCCGGCAGAACTGCTCAAAGTCCAGGAGCCCGTCGCCCTTCCGCTCCAGGGCATCAATGGCGGCCAACGCTAACGGAGTCCGGCCCAGTTGAGTCGCGTCGATGCGTTTGGGGCGGACGACCGCGTCCATCGCGCTCTCGACCGGCTGGTTCTGGTCCAGGGCCACGACGTCGCGCCACAAATCGGCGTAGGCGTTCCGCCGGGCGTTGTGCAGGTACGCCTTGGACCGGTCGTTCACGTGCGACCGAGATCTTCTCCGTCGCGCCTCCGCGATCTCCCTCGCCCTAAGTTGCGCAGCAGCGGTCTGAGCCGCGTGCAGCGGCGCCCTTTCCTGCACCGGACCTCGAGTCGTAAACTTGGGCTCAAACGGCACGCGCCCCGCCTCGTCTTCATCGAAATCGCAGCTTTGCTTCGCGGTCGCTGGCGGCCGCGCTCTAGCAAGGCGCGCATCTAAGGTCCGCTGCGCCGCCCGCGGGTTTTGCGAATCCGACGTCCCCGGGCGGTACGCCGCGGCCCCGATGTCCGGCCGGAAGGGGAAGCGGCCGCTGGCGACGGGGTCCTCGTGGAAGTCCCGGGACGCGCGCCGCGCGGCCGCGTCCGCGTGGAGCCGGTCGTGGGCCTCCTTATTTTCTACAAAGTCTTTGGTGCGGCGATCGAGGGAAGCGGCGTAGGCGGCCTCGGCCGCGGCTCGGGCGCGTGTTCTCGCATCTGCATCATTGGCCGCGTCCTCTCTTGCCAAAGTTTCTAATACCGCAGCAACGACCTGGCGCTCTCTGACAATAGCTCGGGAGTGCGCGTCGATTCGAGGTGCAAACGTGAGCTCCGCTTCTTCCGCGTCGATCGCTACCGGTCTCTCCGTAGCGGGCTCGAACGCATGCTGGTACAAGTCCTGCCAGACGTCGTCGCGCCCTTGTTTTGAGGCCGCCTTGCCCCCGTTTTTACGCCACCGGTCGATCAAGCGTCTAGATTTCGGCGCGCAAATTGTAGGAACCCCCTGCTCCTCCGGCCGCGCGTGCCCGCACCTGACAACATTCGGCGAGCACTCGTCGTGCGCCGCCCAGGCCCAGCTCGACTCCCGTTGGTCCATCAAGGACACGCGCGTCCCGGCGACCCGCTGGCACGTGTCGTCCCGCCACGAGTTCATGCGCCCGCATTTCGCGCAGCTCCAGTCCTGCAAGTCCTGGGCGCAGTCCGCGCCCCGCCGCTTGGCGAAGGCGTCGGCCATTTGTCGAGTGTTTTCTTTTGCCTGTTCGATACTTGCGTGCTCCTCGTACAATCTCACGTGGACTTCGCCTCTCGAAGCCTGGAGCATCCGCGTACTCAAACCTCTGACCTTGAAGCTCCGTTGCAACCGGTCCTCCTCGCGGTCCAACTCATTCCGGTGCTTTTCCCGCCTTTTCTTCTGCCGGGCGGCATCTTTATGCAGACGCTGGCACGTCTCGCGCTGCCTTCTAGGTAAGGCCTTCGTCGCACCCTGCTTGCCCCACACGAGGGACGCGCGCTTCACGCGCGGCTTCGTTTCCGCCGCGGAGAATGCCTGCCGCGCCCTATTATAGGCCTCCTCGTCGTCGTCGGGACTCACCGCGCCCTCGTCGTCCTCGTCCACCTGGTGCTGGACCACGGGCTGCTTGAGCCGGCGCTGGCGCTCGTCCTCCGCGATGGACGCCACGATCTGCTCCCGCAGCACGCGCTCGTAGCTCGCGGGGAGCTTGTACTTCCCCAAAAACGCCCGCGCGAGCTGCGCCGGGTCGTCGCCGTCGCGCACCTCGATGTGCTCCGTCCTATTGTCGGCGAAGACGATCTCCACGATCATCTTGGGGGGGGTCTTCTTTTGTGCCGTCATGGTTCCTGTTGCCGTCTGCAGGCGTTTCGCAGCTGCTGTGCTAAATAGCGTTTGTGAGCTCTCAGGCGTACGCCCCGGTGCTGCAGCGGCGCGTACCGAAGCCTTGGGATGCGAATGAATGGATGCGCAGCTTTGAACTCGTCGGGGATGCCCTACCCTCGCGTTCAGAGGCCAACTGCGCGGCTGCGATCACCACAAAGCAATCAATTGCTCAAATGGCTAAAATTCCAGGAGACATCCACCCTTCCGCTCCCGTTCGTGTTGGAACGTCCCCGATCCAACACTCCCATCAAGCAGCATCACCAAACCCGAAACTTGGGCGTTTGGTGTTTGGGCTTAGGCTTGGGCTGCCAAATACTCTCTGCGTACTCGCACGCCCGTCGCAGCGTTAGGGATCGAGCACTCGCATCGATCCGAAGCAGGCTGCCCGCCCGGTCGCCACGGGCAGCAGGATGGCCGGCCGCCTCGCACAGACCACCGGCCGGCCGCCCAAGGCGCCCAGCTCGAGCAAGGACGCGGCCCTACTGCAAGCGATAGAGAGCCAGCACCAGGCGGCACAGCAGCGCTTCGCCCTCAAGAACTATGAGGAGGCCGCGGCGCTCTGGCGCGACGCGCTGATGAAGGCGCGCGGGATCAAGGACACCGCCACGAAGCAGGCCGTGCAGCCCGTCCTCGCCGGGTCATTAGGTTGTGCTCTAGATTTAAATGGCCAGTCCAAGGAGGCGGTGGAGTGGCACGGCAAGGCGTTCAAGACCCATGGGTCGCTGGGGGACACGATGGCGCAGTGCGGCGACATCTGCAACGCCGGCAACGCCTACCTGAACGCGGCAGCATCTGGTGACGCGAACGCCGTGGCGTCGGCGGAGGAGTGCTTCGACCTCGGTCGGGTCATTGCGCTGGAGCACGACCATCGCGACGCGGCGGCTACCGCCCAACAAGGGCTGGCGAACTGCCAGGCAATGCGCCGGAACCTGGGCATGCCGGTCGAGGAGGGCGTCAAGGCGCCGACCCTCTCGTCGGTCGCGGAGGAACCCGCTGAAAAAGCGTGCCCCTGGAACGTGAAGAAAACCCTTTCAAGTGCGGGGGCGGCGGCGCTGCGGAGCTAGGTGGTCGTTGTAACAAGACATTAATTTACACAGCTACATGAATTCGCCCAGCCGGCACGTCTGCGCCGTCACCGCCATCGAGTAGGACAGGTGGTCGCCGCCGGCCGCGTCCTCGGAGAACGTCGCGTACAGAACGCACCGGAGGTCCTCGCTCGCGTTGGCGCCGCCCCGGTGGAAGCAGCGGTAGTCCATCAACAGCGCGTCGCCGGCACTCATCTCCATGGACCGCGGCGTTCCCAGGCCCAGGTCGACTTCGGAGAACCGCGCCCAGGGCGACGCGACGGGCGGCAGGAGACCGGCGGCCTCCGCTTGAACGGTTGCCGCGTCGTCGTCCTCGGTGCCGTCCGGCGAGAAGGTACGGTTTCCTTTTTGCAGGGCCGCCCAGTCGCGGCGCGAGGCGACTTCGGCCGGCGGCGCCGGGTAGAGCACGGTCGCGCCATTGGCCGCCGAGACGTCCTGGAGCGGCACGAACAGCGTCGCCATCGATAGGCCGTCTCGAGGCAGCACATCTAAATGCGCCGGTTGTGCCGCGGCCTTGGGTACCACGGCCAAAACGGACAGCTCGACGAGAAGCGCGTCCTTTGACAGGCCCGCCGCCGCGACCGTATCCGTTCCAAGCGCGGCGAGGGCGGACCGCAACACACCCGCGACGGTCTCATCGTCCGGCGCCAGCGGAACCAATAGCCGGCCGTGCGGGCCGCCGTCCACGCCTTCGTGCAGTCGCGTCTCCAGGCCCAGCCACTTCCGCCACGCCGGCGCCTGCCGCTCGGCGCGCGCCTGCGCCAGCGCAGTGCTACGTACGGCAGTGCAGGCCGACGGCGCGACGGCGAGCCGTTTGACCATGAATCCGCTCGCGCGCATCGTGGTGTCTGCTTGACCAGTTACAGCATGGCACTTCTCACGATGCAGTGCAACAGACTTTAGCGGTCGCACGGATGGAATCACAGCATCAATGCGAGCTCTGCACTCGATAATCGATCGTCATTGTTTGCAACGATGTCTGTAGCTGCATCCATTGAACTCACTGTAGACGGGTTTTACGCAGTGCGCATTGACCTCACGCTTGCATACGGGCTCTACGGCATCGCACAGCTGGCAATTGTATCTGAGTGGTTGTACACGGTCTCAAACGCAGCCGTATTGCGTCACGCGCCACGGTAACCTTGGGAGAGCATCACCATGGCTCTCAGAGTGAGATGCATGCTCGGAGTGCTGGCGGTGCAATACGCCGCCGCGCTGTGCCCGCGACGCGCAGCGATCGCCCAGCTCGCGGCCGCCGCCACCGGCGCGGCGACCGTTGCGAATGCGGCCGACGTGCCCATGGTCGGGCGCTTCGCGCGAAACAAGGGCGCGAAGGAATTCGCGGGCGACTGGCGCCTCGAGGCCAGCACCGGCGGCCGGCCGGCGACGGGGCGCCTGACCTTCCGGAGCGACGGCGACTGTCAATTGTATGATGGCGCGAAACTCCTCGGCGAGTCCGCGGTGCCCTGGCGCTACCAGGGCCGGCAAGGCATCGTCTCCGTCAGCTTCACGCTCGACCTCCCGGCGGTGTCGGACGACGTGCTGATCCTCGATGGTGTAATAGAGGAGGACGGCGCGCTCCGCGGCACCGTCTACGCCGGCGACGCGGAGATGGGGGCAAGGGGCGCCGGGCGGAAGACGAAGGTCGGGGGCTTCGTAGCAACGAGGTAGCAGTAGTAATGCGCATAATATTATGTAAAAACGCAAAAACCCGTACACAAAATGCGCCAACTTGACACAAGACCTCTCGCGACATTTCCCGCCCCCGCGTCGCGGGTACCTACGCGCCGCGCCTCGGTTTCATCGCCATGGCGGCCGCCTCCACGGTGATGGACGCGAGCTATGACAAGAAGCGCTTCGTGAGGGCCCGGCGTGAAGACTTGACCTTTTGTTGCTGTGCGCCCAGCGGCGCGTACACACGCCGGGCCGGCGGCGGGAATGGATCCCTCTGGCCATCCCGCGCCGCGTAGAAGACGCCACCGCAACCGACGTCAGCGGGCGCCATCGGCCCGGCGCGAAGGCGGCCGGAGGAGAATAGGCGCCGCGCAGGCGCGATGAACGTGCTTGGAACCGGTCTATACAACATGGAAGCACTCGACGACGCATTGTCGGTGAGAGAGGTCGAGTTGTCTACGATGCAGCGCGTTGGCGCACCAGAAGAACACATGCTCGCGGTGCATGGCAATCTTGCGTCCGCTTACAGAATTCTTGGGCGGTTTGAACAGGCCCTGCAGATGCAGCGATATGTATACTCTCGATCTTTGGCGCTCTATGGTGAAGAACATAGAGACACTCTGGTGCCAGCTAATAGCGTCTCGAATTTGCTCGTTGACATGAGGCGCTACGAAGAAGCCAAGTCTCTATTGCGCAGAACGATGCCTGTGGCGCGACGCATTATCGGAGAGAATGACGAAACCACGATTAGGTTGACGTGGCAATACGGACAGATTCTCCACAGAAACGACGCCACGCAGCAGACCACGCTCGACGAAATCCGTGCGAGCGTGGCGATGCTCGGGAAATTGGCGCGAACCGCGCGGCGCGTCCTTGGTGGCGCGCATCCGGTCGTTGCGGGGATAGAGGAATCCCTGGGACAGTCGCGAGCCGCCCTGGCCTTTAACATAGAGTAGTTAACAATGAACATCGCGCCCCGTCGACGTTGATCGAGCCGCGGGGGGTGCTAGTCACAGTTCTAAAAATTACGGGCTCTGCTTGCCCTCCGGCGAGCCGCCGACCGTGGAGGGGCTCGTCTGGGGCGTCTTGGCGTTGAAGACCTCGAGGTCCGCGAGGCGTTGGGCCTGCTGCTCGGCGGAGAACTCGGCCCAGGGCGCGACCGTGTCGTCGTCCTCCCAGTCCGTCGGGTTGGCCGCGGCCGTCGCCGCGTCGAAGGCGGGGAGCGGCGGCTGGTCCGCCGCGGCGCCCTCCGTCACGGGGTGCAAAGAGGACGGCGCTCTAGGTGGCCGCCCAGTTTTTAAGCGGGGATCCGGCACGCCGCGCGGGTCCCGCTGGTTCGTGCGGTCGCGCGCCGCGAGTCGTGCCCTTAGAGCCGCGCTCGCGGCCCACGGCTCCTGGGGCGCGGGCGGCTGGGCCCAGGGCGCGACGACCGGGCGGTGCGCGGGCTGCGGCTCCACGCCCGGCTGCCAGATGGCCAGTAAGGCCTGGAGCTTGTGATTCAGTTCGAGGACCCGCGGGCACGCCTTACTTTCCTTCAACCTTTCTAGTAAAGCGCTCACGTCCGTGACCTCGTCGACGTCGGGCCAGCGGTCCATCATCGTCCGCACCTCCACGCCGCTTTTTTGTAACTGTGCTCGCTGCGAGGTGCACGTCTCGGCACACGACCATTTTACGCCATCAAAGACCTCGGGCGGCGCGCTTTGGGGCAGGGCTATGAGGACATAGCCGCCGTCAAGGGCCTCGCAGACCACGGCCATGTTGTTCCGCGCGGCCGTACACGCGTCCAGGACGTAATCTAGGGGTAGGTCGGGCGCGTCGCTCCCCAAAAAGACGACGGCGCCCCTGGACTGGCGGCGCACGCGCACGTACTCCTCTTTTAAAGCTTTTCCAAGGTCGCTGCTCTTCAGATCGCGCGGCGCCATCGGTGACAATTCCCAGCCGGGCGCCAGGCGCGCCGCCTCGTCTCTGCGCTCCTTGGGCGCGAAGCAGCACACGCGCCGCGCCTTCGCGCACGCCTCGCCGCTCAATCGCTCGCAGGTGTCCGCGGCCATGGCCTCGGCGATCTGCGTCGTGGTATCCGGTCCGAAGCAGCAGTGGAGCCGCGTCTTGCTCTGCCCGGCGGCCGGCACCTTCAGGATGACTACAATAGCGTCGCCGGCCTCCAGCGCGTGCGCGTCGGCGCACGGCTGCGGCGTCGCGGCGCTGACGTAGTCGTGGAGCATGGCGGTGGACATGGGGAGGAGTGCAGGACTGCTGAGGGGTGTCTACGAGTCGTGTCGCCGCTTGCAGGAGCGATAAGAGATATGATATATGCTTCGGAACGACGTCGTAAAGGACACGTTTTAAGCAAAGGCTGCTATATACAAGCGTTCGGACGGTGGGGCTGGCATAAGACCCGCACGGTAAAGAAAACTCGCGCCTGCGGTTTGCCGCAGCGTTTGTATTGCGCTGTTCTACACTACACAACAGACATACGCGACCGCATAAGGTCCCCTGCCGCACCCGCGCGAGGCACTGCGGCGCGGTCCGGCTGCCCCGATAGCAACCGACACCGATGGGCTGCATCGGTAGCAAGCCCCCGACTGTCGACGCGCCCGTGACGCCCACCGCCGCGTCGCCGACCGTAAAGGCGCCGGCGACCCCGGCGCCGACCGTGAGCCCGCCGCCCGTGCCGCCGCTGCGCTCGCCGGCGCCCGCCCGGATGCCCGGCGACGCGCCGCTCTCGCCCGGCGCGGGCAGCGACTGGGACGCCACGCCCCGGACGCCGCGGCCCGTCACGCCCGCGTCCAGCGATTCGGACGACTACTCCGACGACGACTCCGACGGCGAGGACGACGACCGGCGCTGCGGACGTTCCGCCGTCCGGCCCGATTCCGAAAAGGTGGTCGGCGCCGCGTCGCTGAAGCTGGGTATAGGCGGGTCTCGGGGCCGGTGCCCGCCGCTCCACTGCACCTCGTGCGGGTTTGGCGTGCACCGCTTCGCGGGCCACCGGTGGCACCGGCAAATTGACTACATGCACTTCCGGCACTTCGAGGGCCACTCCTACGACCTGGCGCAGCTGCGGGCGAAGCTCGTGGTCGAGGCGGCCTCCGCGGCCTACTCGTGCCAGTGCGCCTGGCAGTCCGTTTCGACGTGGAAAGCTTTAGATCAGTGGGGCTCCGACCCGGCGCCGGAGGGGGGCGCTGCCAACGGCCGCATCGAGTGGAGGAAGGTCCAGAGGCGGGGGTTCAACACATAACATGAGTTAGTAGCGCCACGCGCCCGGTGCCGCCATGAGGTTGGCGAAGTTCTGGACGATGGCCGCGTCCTCCCAGGTCCACCACGCGTCCTTCAGGAGCCGGTCGACAATGACGTCGTCGAAGCGCCGCTTGACCTCCCGCGCGGGGTTGCCCACCACTATGGCATAAGGCCGCACATTTTTTGCCACGACGGCCCCCGCACCAATAACCGCGCCGTGGCCTATTTTCACCCCCGACAGGATTTTGGCGTCTGCTCCCACGAACACGTCCGAGCCAATCACCACGTCGCCCTTGGACACCGCGTGTTTATTGGTTAACGATGCGGCTCTCGGATCAAACGCCGGAAAGGGGAAGGTCGTCGTCCACTCATACCGGTGCTCCCCGCCTAGTAAAATGGAGACGCCCGGGCCGATGGAGGAGAAGTTGCCCACGTGTAATTGCTCGGGCCCGCCGTACGCTAATAATTTCACGCTTTCTAATCCGTACGACGCGCGACCCATCGCAACGGTGACCGGATAGCCGATGAACGATGTGATATGCTGCACGGAGGCGCTCGACCAGTAGGCGTTCTTCTCACTTGGCACGAAGTACTCGACGGAGGTGCGGTCCCTCTTTAGGAGGTCTGCGCACCTGTCGTCGGCACCAAGTGCTCTTAACCAGACATAAACTTTGTGCGCGCCGGGCGACGCGCCCGTCACCTGCGCCTCGAACGGCACCACATATTCATCAGTCAGTGGTATGCACGCGTCCGCGTCCTCTTTATCTGTCAAAGCGAAGCAGGCCTCGGCTTTGATCGCTGTTAATCCATCGATAAACAAGTCATCAATTGTAGCGTTGACTTGTAACTGCGTGTCGTTGTACGCGGCCGTCAGAATAAAGGGCGCGTCCCACCAGCCCCGCTCTAACCGTTCCATGGCTTCTCGCACGTTCCGCACTCGATCTAGTATTTTACCAGACACACACGCGGAATCCTCGCACCCGCCGCCCGAACTCAGCTGGCGCTCGTCCACCAGGTCCACGACGTCCCCGACGTCGTCCTCGAAGTGCTCGCGGAAGCTCCAAGTGACTTCGGTGTCAAGTTGGAGCGTCAAAGTAGCGATTTGCAGGCACGGCTCGGGCTCCACGTTGTAGAAGGGCTCCGGCACGATCTCCCCGTACTCCCCATAGCCCGCGTTCTCCAGCGCTATGCGTATTTCCTCGTCGTACAGGCCCTCCTCCTCCAGGTCCATCTGGGCCGCGATCTCGGCGTCATAGGTAAAAACGGTGCGGAGCAGCACCGCGGCGCGGAGCAGCACTGCGCGGCGCATCGTTGGCGTCGCAGCCACCGTGCGAGGCTGCCCACTTGCTTTCGGGCGGGTTTCGAGCGGCCTGGCTCTGGAGAAGAGACCGATAGGCGGACGTACCCAGGCCCCTTCTACGCTCTCGCAGAGTTGGAGAGGTGGCCGCCCTAAAAAACAATTCGCAGCGGCGCATAACCGCTTCGCATGCCTGCGCGTACGATCACCCAGCGGCCTCGCAGGGAGCTGTGCGCCGTCCGCGCCGCAAGCACGCCCTGTGTAAGCTACCGCACTTTGCTGCTGCCCGCCCACGCCAAGCCCTGTGCGATATAGAGTAGCTGCCCACGCCCGGCACCGATGGCCAAGAAGAAGGGCGGCAAGGCCAAGAAGGAGCCCAAGGTCTTGACACCGAGACGATGTACTATCACCATTGTGTACAGCTATCGCGGCCTGAGCATGAATACTCTGGGGATGGGCGGGCCCTACCGGCGGATCCGCACATTGCTCTTGAACGAGTTCCGGCGGGCCGAGATCAGTATCGTGGGCAACGGCACGGCGGCCCTGCCGTCGAGCGAACCGTTACTTGTAAAACTGGTCGAGACGGGCGAGGACCTCGGTTCCTTGGACTGGAGCCTCGGCCAAATCCACCGGCTCGTGGAGCGGGAGGAACGCATCGTCGAAATCGTAGAGAAGACCGCGCGCCAGGTGCGGAAGTACCTGAGCACGCCCATCGAGGGGCCGCCCAAGTTCCGCGGGAGCGCCGCGGGCCAGCGGACCGTCTTCGTGCGCAAGGGCAAGAAGGGCAAGAAGGGGAAGAAGAGGAGATGAGTCCGGACCATGAGGGCGGCGCGTGTGTAACTGTAGTTGTACTAACTGTACGGGTTTTTGCTGGAGCGCCAAATTTTTAAGCAGCGCCTCGTGCCGCATAGCTGCGTTTGACGTCGGGTCACGCGAGCCACACTCGCATTGATTTGATTTAAGAACGTGCGCACCGCTGCGGCGGCTCGCGTGCAGCCGTATAATTCAAACTAGGGCCGACGTCGAAACATGCTGCGCTGCCTGCTGCCGCTCGCCGCGCTCACGTGTGCGCAGAACGCGACCCGCATCGAGTACAACGTGTTAATAGTGGGCGACGTGCACGACGACTTGGACGCCATCGAGCAGCTGCGATTGCGCCTCTCGCGACAGTCAAGGAAGTACCACCTGTTACTATGCACCGGTGATTTAACAACGATGCCGCACGCTGATGTGGAGGGTTATGCCAAACACGAGGCCACGCCGCACACCAACGCCTTCGTGCGCAACGCTGCAAAAGCGGCGCAGGCGTTAGCCACTTTAGCACCCTTGGTGTACTTCGTCCCGGGGGCGCTGGACCCGTTGGGGCTATATGAAGCGGAAGCCAGGCTCCCCCCGGGCCAGCCGAGGAACGCGCACAACACCGTGGAGCGCATAACCGAAAAGCTCTGGGTGGGCGGCTGGGGCGGCGCCACCGCGCCTTTTGAAAGGGACGCGCACGGCAAGCGGCGCAGTGCGAACGAGTCCACGGCGCACGCCTGGGACGGCGCCTGGACGCAGTTCCCGTTCGACGAGCGGGAGAACGCACGCCGCCAGCAACCTTGGCGGCGGAAGGTGACCAGCGTGCCTGCGCAGGACGCCGTTATACTATTAACGCACGCCGGGCCCGACGGCGCGGGGACGTCCTTGGTCACGGCGAAAGATGCTGATTCTGTTGAGCGGCCGGGCGAGGTCCGGGCGCGGCCGCTGCACGCCGGCTCCATCGCCCTCGGGGAGTTCCTGGCGCAAAGGGCCGCGCAGCAGCGCGTGGTGTTGCACGCGCAAGGGCGGGCCCACGCGGCGCTGGGCGTGGCGCGCTACGGGTCCGCCGTGGTCATGAATCCCGGGAGTCTGCGGTACACGCGCACCTACGCGAGCGTCACGTTGGAAGAGAGACGTGGCACCTCGTCGGAGTGGCGCGTCACGCGGGCGGCCGTGGCGGACATCGACGACGTGAGCAACGAGTTCGAGGGGGGCTCGCCCTACGCGGCGAACGTCGTGGCCGTCGCCCTCTCCCTCATCGTGTTCCTGCTCGTGGCGCTGGCGGCGTCGTGTGCGAAATTGGCGACATCTCGCGTCCCGCGGGCGGTGCCCCCGATGTTCGCCGCGCGGAAGGCGCCCAAGTCGCCGCAGGCCGGGCGGGGCGCGAGCGTGTAGTTGTGGCTGTGTTAGTATTGTATTATTCGAGCTATTATTAAACCCTGTATTACTCACACGCGTGTGTCGAACGAGGCGAGCCGCTCTTGCGCTTCATCGCAGCTATGCTGAATGCCCGTTGTGGCTGGATGCGCGGGCCCATAAATCCGCTGTGCCGTCGAGATAAGCTCCTCTAGCAGAGTCGTGGCTTCGGCCATGTCGTCGCGGGTGGCGCCAATAGCCTGATGAAGGACGTCTCCGTAACTCCATCGGAGACGCATTACAACGTCATGCTCTGCGCCGAACTCGCGTTGCGCCTTCGGCATGACCCGTACCGTTAACGGTACGGGTCACACAGGTCCTAGTAGGTTTCGCGCCACTAGCCCCTAGTGTGTTTTGCGCCGCTCGCCAGAACGCTGTTCTTCGCCGCTCGCCTCTTCGCCACACCTAAAAACGTTTCTCTCGGCCCCAGCGTTCCGATGAGCACTTTTTCAAAACCA
>Ga0302122_10000449_pt1 | contig 25253 bp, 23 predicted proteins | sample CB21_SCM_MG_FD_203115 | JGI IMG/M metagenome (GOLD analysis project Ga0302122, IMG submission 203115) | Marine microbial communities from Western Arctic Ocean, Canada - CB21_SCM | ecosystem: Environmental > Aquatic > Marine > Oceanic | place: Canada: Western Arctic Ocean | collected 2017-09-28
ATGTTATTGTCCATGGTTTGTTACATCTCTTAGGTCACGTTCATGATGACGAGAGAACCGAACAACTCATGTCGGGAATCGAGGAAGATTGGCTGGGTGAGCACATCCATCAATAAACTGTGTTAGGTGGAATGGTCTGATATGACTGGGTTGCTGCTAGAATGAAGATCTCTTCTGTGGGAGGTCAAATGGCTCAAGAAGTTTTATATCGAAAATGGCGTCCTAATCGTTTTTCAGAAGTGTTTGGTCATGACGCTGTAGTGGAAACTCTTAAAAATGCGATCAAGTCAGATCGTATATCTAATGCATACATGTTTTCTGGTCCCCGTGGCACGGGAAAAACGACACTTGCAAGAATTTTATCCAAGGTTGTTAATTGTGAGAGTACGGTGAATGGTGATACATGTGATCAATGTGCATCATGCTTGGCGCATGACTCGGGTCGTGCGGTTGATTTAATTGAAATTGATTCAGCCAATGGTGGTAATTCAGAAGGAATTCGTGAATTGGCACAGAAGGCGATTTATGCTCCAGTGAATAGTCGCTACAAGGTATACATACTTGATGAAGTCCATGCTCTGGGAGGTACCACTAATCAAGCTTTTAACGCGTTGCTTAAAATATTAGAAGAGCCCCCACCTCATGTTATTTTTGCCTTCGCGACTACCGAAGTTGATAAGGTTCTTCCGACAGTTTTATCAAGATCGCAGAGATTTGATTTATCTCGCATTCCAATGGATATCGTAATACAAAGGCTTACTCAGATTGCTGACAGTGAAGGCTTCACGATCGATGATGCGGGTTATAAATTGATAGCTCGTTATGCTACAGGCTCACTTCGTGATGCAGTGAATGCATTGGATCGTGTCACTGCATCATTTGGCTCAAGTCCTAATGTAGAAGACATTCGAGCCAGCCTTGGTCTGACAATGGATGATCGAGCGATCGCGATTGCGGCTTCGATATTTGGTTATGATCTGAAATCGAGTCTTTTGTCGGTTAACTCGGCAGTTGCAGATGGGATTAATCTTAGAAAACTTACCAGCGATATCATTCTTGTTATGCGTGCCACACTTTTGACGAAAGCAGGCGCTGCTGAGGAACTCGAATTCAATGAAGATTTGCTTGCTTCAATCAACCAACTGGCAAAGAATGAAGTTATCACGGTCGATCAAATTATTGTGGCATTGGAGAGCTTGACGCGAGTTGCATCTAGTAAATATTCGAGCAGTGAATTTGAACCGCTTCCTCTTGAAATTGCGATATCTAGTCTCGCTTTGGCTAACCACGAGATTGAACAACCAAATAGCATTGGCACGTCAGTTAGAGTTCAAGAACCTGTACTTCATGACAGTGCCGTTGACGTAGCAGCGAAGGTTGAGCAGCCGAATATTAAAGATGTTAGTAATGCAAGTACCGAGACTGTCAGCATGCAGGGTGAAAATCGAGCTATTCAAGCAGAGCCCACTGTCGTACCAGAAATAGTGTCCAGTTCGGCTGTGCCAGAAATAGTATCCACTCCGTCTGCACTTGATTTGAACCGTATTCGTGGTGATTGGGATCTAGTAAAAGAACATATCCGAGAGACCAGTAAACCAGCAGAGGCGTTGCTGGCAGCAGCATTTCCGAAGTCATTGGAGGGTAAAAACTTAGAGATTGGTTTTTTGCATCAGGCTCATCTGCAAAATTTTCTGGATCCCAAGAAAGCGATAGCGAGCGTGGTTCTGGTAGACGCGTTGGCGACCTCAGTGGCTCAAATATTTGAAGATTCGCTGACAATTTCTTTTAGCCATTGGCCTGAAATGCAGCAAGAAGGAAGAGATGTAACTGTGAGTGAACCACCACCTAGTGCAGGGCACCTGTTGTCTGAGGCCCTGTCTCTTGGTGGGACATTGATAGAGCAGGAATAGTTGATGACCTTCGGAAATCAAGAACCAATACTTGGGAATACTAACCCATATGGTGGATCCTCACCCATTAATAGACTTGTGAATGCCTTCCATATGCTTCCCGGCATAGGACCTCGATCGGCACAGAGACTTGCTTATCACGTCCTTCGATCTCCTTCCTCTGAAGCGCAAGAACTGGCCAATGCACTTCTTGACGTCAAAGAAAATATTGTCTTATGTGACTCGTGCCAGAATTTGGCTGTTAAGTCGCCATGTAGTCTCTGTGACGATAAGAACCGATTAGAAGATTTATTGTGTGTGGTAGAAGAACCTCTTGACGTCGTGGCTATTGAGCGTACGGGCGACTTTAAGGGAAATTACCACGTACTTCACGGTGTAATCGCGCCTCGGTCAGGCGTTGGGCCTGAAGATTTGAAAATTGATGAATTGATGAAACGACTTCGTAGTTCGGACAATACGTTCAAAGAGGTCATAATAGCCACAAACCCTAGCACCGAAGGCGAAGCTACAGCTCTGTACCTGGCGCAGTTGATTCATTTACTTGATCTGAAAGTCACACGATTAGCCCGAGGCTTACCAACTGGCAGTGACGTTGAATATGCGGACATTGATACGCTAGGGCGAGCGCTTGAATTCAGACATGAGATTTAGTAACGAATTTTGTAGGGTAGGGTGACTACATGAGTCCCCGCGGGCCCCGAGTTTACTCCACTCGAGCAATAATTCTGGGGCAGCGTGAATTTGTGGAAGCTGCGAAAGTGATTACGATACTAACTCCAGATGTAGGTAAGCAAGATTCAGTCGCTAAAGGAGTACTAAAGCCTAAGAGCAGATTAGCCGGTCATTTAGAGCCTGGCACCTATTGTGATCTTGAGCTCGCGGTCGGAAAAAATTTAGATATTATTCGAGAAGCACAGACGATCTCGCGTTTTCGGGCGAGCCAACATAATCTCATGCGACTTACAACGTTGATATATATTTTAGAGTTAGTCGATAAGTATACGGTTGATGGAACTGGTAACGACTTATTTCAGCCTTTGCTTGTAACATTGGAGCGCTTGGACAAAGGAATAAACCTTTCGGCAGTGGTTCATGGGTTTGAACTGACTGTATTAGAAATTACAGGATTCAGACCATCGCTTGATCAATGTATTAATTGCTTAAGTATTGTGGATTCAGTTCAGGCGAATTGGTCTCAAGATGGCGGAGGCATAGTTTGCGTGCATTGTGTGTCTCTAGTTTCAGACACTAGTCTAATTGAACCGAAGGTTCTTAAGGTACTTCGAGCGTATCAATCGTGGCCTTATGAGGAATCTGCACGAATTACGATTGACACGAACTTGGAAAGGCAACTAAGTAGAGTTATGCACGGTCTTATGAAGGCTTTTGCCGAACGAGATATCAAATCTGCTGATTTGTTAGAGGAGATTAGTTGGCGGAGTGAATTACCTGATGGTCAAGGTGGGAACTAATTATTTCGGTCAAAAGTATAGTCCACCAAGTTTTCTAGAATTCTTTTTTCTTCACACTGTGGAACGTCTTCTAAACTCGCCAGTGCAGCATCACACATACTGCGAGCCATAGCTCTGGATTCTGGAATAATCGTCTCGTCATTAACTATATCTTTGATAGCTTTATCTAAATTCGCATTTGTACGAATGCCTTCGAAAGCTCTTTTGATCGGGTTTTCGGTAGGATATTTTTGTAAAAACAGAATTGCGGGCAAAGTTAATGTTCCGGACTTTAAATCAGAGCCCACTGGCTTTCCCATCTCCTCGGCATTACCAGTAAAATCGAGGATATCGTCTATAACTTGAAATGCCATCCCAAGGTTCATCCCATATTCATGCATTGCCACAATCGTTGTTTCAGGAGCATCGCAGACGAGAGCACCTCCCTCTGCCGCTGTTGCGAAGAGTACAGCCGTTTTTCCTTTAATCCGATCCAAATACCGATTAATGTCAGGTGAATATTCGAATGCTGTACTGTCTTGCTTTAGCTCGCCTTGCGCAATTAGCATAATTGCGTTGGCGAATTTCCTGACAACTACAGGTCGATTTGTGCGAGCAATAAAATCAGCTGCATTGGCAAACATGTAGTCACCCAACATTACAGACGCAGCATTCCCAAAAAGTGAATTAGGAGTTGGTTGTCCTCGACGCTCATCGGCTTCATCGATTACATCATCATGGACAAGGGTCGCGGTATGCAATAGTTCGACTGATGCGGCTAGAGGAGCAACAAGTTCAATGTCATAAGAGCCAAGTCGAGCTGAAAGTATAGAGATTGCAGGCCGAAGTAATTTACCAGTACCAGCTAACGCTGCAGATAGCATTTTCTGTAGAAATTCTAATTCAGGTTCTGTAGCAACAGACTCTATGAGTTGAGTTACGCGCGGTAGGTCTGCGGCAGCAGGTCCGTACAAGAGTGACAGATCAGAGTCAGGCTTCATTAAAGATCTCCAGTGAAGTCATCCAGTCTAAAAAGTCTATATGCATTTTGCGTAGTTGAGTCGGCAATCTTTTGTGAAGGCACTTGTTTTAAGGCGCTTATAAATTTTATCGTATCCACAACCAAGGCGGGTTCATTTCTTTTACCCCGATGAGGAACCGGAGTTAAGTACGGTGCATCAGTTTCAACTAACAATTTATTGGTATTTATACGTTGTATAACTTCAGGGGTTTCCTTAACATTGGGAAATGTTGCAATACCTGAGATTGAGATTAAAAAACCAAGTTCAATATATTTTTGAGCGAGTTCAGAGTCACTTGAGAAACAGTGAATCATACCAATTTCTCGGTTAGGGCCGTGATTTCTTGGAACACGGTGAGCCCAGTCCTTGAGAACGTTGTAGGTATCGTGATCAGCATTTCTCGAGTGAATCACTACCGGCAAGTCATATTCAATTGCAAGCTCTAATTGATCTTGGAATACAGAGACTTGCTGATTTACGGGCGACAGATTTCGGTAGTAATCGAGGCCAATTTCCCCGATCGCACTATATGAGCCGCCTGAAAGCTGACTCGATAGTGTTTTCTCAAGTTGCCGGAAATCCTTAGCATCGTGAGGATGAACACCGGCAACACAGACTAGGTCAATTTCTAGTGCCCTAGCTTCTTTTTTCCTGAGTTCTGCATCGACGTCATAACTAATGTCAACGATGCATACTAGCCCCGCGTCCGATGCACGCTGAAGAGTTTGAGTTCTGTCACTTGAAAACTCGTCAGACCACAAATGGGAGTGTGCGTCGGTCACATTAGATAGAAAGACAGTTTCACTGTTAATCTTCATCTGAATGAGAATTCCTAAACCACGTCGTTTACGAAGATATCCTCTACCGAGTCAAGATCTAACTTGGCGAAGAGAGGCCTTGCTGTGGGTAGCGAGGTTCCTGGGTTGATAGCTTGAGGAAGCCAATTAGTGAGCGCACTTTCGGAAGAATTACCAACCATCTCCCAAACTTGCTTACTAGAAAAAGGGAGAATTGGAGTGAGCAAGATTGCGAGATTACTAATTACCTGTAACGCGGTATGCAAGGTTTCTGCGGCGTGTGTGACCCCAATGTCGGCATTCTTTAAAGCAGTCCAAGGGGCCCGATCTTCTAGATATTTGTTAGCTGCGGCTGCAACCTCCATGATCTCGTTCAGCGCCTTCCGAATTTCGATTTGATCGAAGGCTTGTCCTGATCGTACGAAAGCTTCTTCACTGAGCTCCAATAAGGTAGTTGACTCCAAGGCAGGTGACGCTGGGGCTGGAGGTACTTTTCCGCCAAAATTTTTGTGAGTCATCGCAAGTACTCGATTTACAAGATTCCCCCAACGTGCAACTAATTCGTCATTATTCCGACGAACAAATTCAGCCCAGGTGAAATCTGAATCACTCGATTCAGGCATTGATGCTGTCAATACATATCGGATTGCGTCAGGGTGAAAGTGATCGAGTACGTCAGGTACCCAGACAGCGGTGCCACGGCTCTTCGATGCTTTAGTCCCGCCCATCATTAGATATTGATTTGCGGGGACATTCGTTGGTAGATTCAACCCCCCATACCCAAGTAACATTGCGGGCCAAATTATAGAGTGGAACGGGATATTGTCTTTACCGACGAAGTAGTAGCTTTCATTATTATCTCCCTGCCACCAATCTTTCCAGATATCTGGATTTCCGGTCGTATTTTTCTCAGACTGGGACCATTCAATCGAGGCAGAAAGATAACCTATAACGGCTTCAAACCATACGTATATTCGTTTTGTCTCATAATTATCGAGAGGAACGGGAATTCCCCATGTTAAATCTCGAGTGATGGAACGGTCTGGAAGTTCATCTCCAACCATTCCCAAGGATAAGTTTTTAACTTGAGGTTTCCAATTTTTTTTGGCATTTAACCATTCAGTAATATCTTTAGTGAAGGCCGAGAGTTTTAAAAACCAATGCGTTGATGCTTTCTCAACCGGAACAGCGCTAGATAATTTTGATCTTGGATTAATCAAATCCAAAGCATCAAGGGTTGAGCCACAATCGTCACACTGATCACCGCGTGCGTTCTCTGATTCACACATCGGGCATGTTCCTTCTACATACCGATCAGGTAAAAATCTTTGTACTTCCGGATCGAAGAGAAGAGTTTGCTCAGCTTCATAGAGCAATCCTTTATTCATCAATGTCAGAAAAAAATCCTGGGTGACATCCATGTGGTTTCTCGTGTTGGTAGAAGTGAATAAGTCAAATGATATGCCAAGCCTCTGAAACGTGTCCAAGAATGACGTGTGGTAGCGGTTAAAAACATCCTCCGGCGTAACGCCCTCGGCTTCTGCTCTTACGGTAACGGGCGTGCCGTGAGAATCAGATCCCGAGACCATAAGTACTCTGTGCCCACGCATTCGTTGGTAGCGGGAGAAAATATCCGCAGGCAGGTAAGCTCCGGCGATATGCCCCATATGCAGGTGATTGTTTGAATACGGCCACGCGACTGCAGCTAATATCGTTCTTTCTGAAAAATCACTCACAAAATCCGCCGTTTTCTCTCGATATACCTTATATAGTGTATGTCTTTGCTCGCTGCTCCATAGTCTGAGGATAGCGTCAGTGCTACGTATAGGGTTAGTAAAAGCCTGAGACGATTGCTTAGGTTGAATGCGAAAATGTAATCCCCCCCATAAGATCTAATTTGTTATCCTTAAGTGAAGAGGCGGAGTTAGAAAATGGTTACGGGCGAGCCGACACTCAATGAGAGTCAATTAACTTCTTCGAATTACCCTGTGCCAAAAAACCTAGAGCGGGCCTATGGATTTGATGATGTAGCAATTGTGCCAGGCGCAGTTACAACCAACCCTGACATGGTGACTCCTGAATTCACATTAGGGCAGTATACGTTTTCGACGCCAATTATTGCGGCCGCAATGGACGGAGTAACAAGCCCGGACTTTGCTGTGCAAATAGCAAAAAAAGGTGGATTTGCCGTTCTTAATCTTGACGGTCTTTGGACACGCTATACGGATGTAGATGAAGTGTTGGAAGAAATAGCTGCCGCAGACGTGCAGACTTCAACTTCTCTGATCCAAAAGGCGTATGGCGCACCCGTCAAAGAAAATTTAATCGGTCAGCGAATCGAAGAAATTAATTCAGCAGGTGGCATTTCGGCTGTTTCTGTCGCGCCACAGAATGCGAAACGAGTTGCACCTCTTACTAGAGATGCCGGAGTCAATATTCTGACCGTAGCATCGACTGTGACTACTGCGACGCACATATCCAGATCTCTCGAAGGACTTCAACTTGATAAGCTGGTAGAGGTGATGGCTGAGACGCCTGTCCTTGTTGGAAATACAGTTGATAAGCAGGCGACTCTTGAACTGATGAGGACTGGAATCCATGGAGTATTAGTGGGTGTAGGGCCCGGTGCGGCATGCACTTCTAGAGAAGTGTTGGGTGTTGGGATGCCTCAGGTATCAGCGACTTTAGAAACTGCTCACGCGCGAGATATTTATTTTGCTGATACAGGTCGTTACGTGCCGATCATCACTGATGGTGGATTGAGAACTGGTGGTGATGTTTCCAAAGCTATATGTGCTGGAGCTGACGCTGTCATGATCGGATCTCCATTTGCGTCATGTATCGGCGCGCCGGGGCGGGGATATCATTGGGGGATGGCCACACCGAATGCTGATTTGCCACGCGGTGTTCGTGTCCAGGTAAATCAAAACACCACTCTGGATAAGTTACTCTTCGGACCGACGTCTAAGACTGATGGAACGGAGAACTTAGTGGGCGCCTTAAAAACATCTATGGGCACGTGCGGCGCACAGACAATCAAGGATTTTCATTCTACGCGGATGGTTATCGCACCTAGTATTAAAACAGAGGGAAAGATTTACCAAATTTCGCAGACGAGACCGGCTGGAATCTAATATATCGCAGCTGATATCACCCTGTTCCATATCGAATTTCTAGTACTCGACGAATTTTCCTCATATCACGATGTTGTTCTGACATGATCGGATGACTTGTAATTTTTTTTAACGCAGACTTCATTATCTCTTCCACCCAGCTAATTTGGCCATTGCCTACCTCCAGCAAGATTACAGCGCCGTCAGGGGAAAGTATTCCTTTAAGTTGGCGACTTAAAGCGCGATATAACTCGAGTCCGTCGACTCCTCCATCGATGGCAACTAATGGCTCTTGCTGACGTATTTCTTCCGGTAGTTCAAGAACTTCGTCAGAGGGAATATACGGAAGATTGGCTACCAGGATATCTAGGTCGTGAATTCCTAATGTTTTGAGTGGTTCAAGTAAGCTTCCTTGCGAGAAGGTTAACGTTTTTGAGGTTGTGAGCCTATTAGCATTGTCTTTTGCCCAGTGCAGCGCAGTGTCTGAGATATCAATTCCGTGGATCAGCGCATCTGGAAACGTTGTTGAAAGGCATATTGCTAATATGCCCGATCCAGTTCCAATATCAGCAAATCGAGCGCGAGTCTTTCGCCGGTATAGCGTGCGGCCACGCTCTATCGCAATTTCAACCAGGATTTCAGTTTCTGGTCGAGGAACTAAAACACCTGTTCCTACACGAAATGGCAGCCCAAAGAATTCTTTTTCACCAAGAATATATGCAAGTGGTTCGTGGCCCAATCGCCTGTCCAAAAGAATTTGAAAAGCTTTACGAACAATAATAGTTGGTTCCTCGGAGCCAAGCGCCAGTACGGCAGATCGTTTTAATGAAGCGGCAAGCCCGAAAAGCAGTTCGACTTGTAGTAGTCCGTCGTCTAGGTTTGTAGCCTGTTTCCTTAAAATGAGCTGATTAGCTGCGCTACGTAAAAGTTCTCGAGTGGTCAGAGATTTCATGAGGACCAGGCACTTTGATTATTACAAAACTCATATAGAACCAGCGTCGCAGCGCTTGCGACATTAAGTGAGTCGATTTGCCCTCGCATCGGAATTGATAAGAGCTGGTCACATTGATCGAGTTGACTGTCTGTCAGTCCAGACCGTTCAGCGCCCATGGCGACAAGATTTCTTGGTGCATATGTTGCCTGCCGATAGTCCTGTGTTGCGGTGCCAGAGGTACCAAAGATTTTGACGTTAGAGGAATCTGCCCATGCTATTAGGTCTGACCACTCAGTTCGGATAAGAGTCTGTGAAAATATTGTTCCTGTACTGGCTCGAATAGCGACGGGATCATAGGGGTCTGCTGTGTTGCCGACAAAAATAATGCCTGCGACACCAGTCGCCTCACAACTTCGGAGAATTGTTCCGATATTGCCAGCATCTGCAATTGAATCGAGCGCTATCCAAAGATTTTCCCCTGTAACCTCAAGCTCGTCCAGGGTATTCCAAGATTGCTGAACTACCGCGGCAAACCCTTGCGGCCCATCTCGCTTAGACAGTGACCTAAATACCGGTTCAGATACGACTAGTGTTGAATAACTGGAAGCTTCAATACGTTCAAGTATTGGAGCGGAAGTGAGGAGTTCAGGGCAAACTATCAACTCCCGGATAGGTGCGTCTGAATTAATTGCCTCCACTGTCGCCCTAAGCCCCTCAACATACGCTAGCTGACGCTGATCCCTCCGCTTGCGCATTCGTAGCGATCGAATCTCAACTATCCGTGGATTTCTGGTTGATGTAATGACTGAGCTGATATCTAGCATTAGTTAGACTCCGTGCGATGTTCTAGTCTCTGCTGATTTTAGCTCCAATGCAATCTTACGTTATATTTTTGCCAGCAATTAGTCTATAGAAATGTGTGAAACTCGGATGCTTGGTATCCTGTGTTCATGCTCCAACGAATTAAGGAATTAGTAACTCACTATGAGTATCTTGGAAATCAGCTCGCAGATCCGAACGTACTAGCCGACCACAACAAAATACGAGATATTTCTCAGGAGCGATCCGGATTGGAAACTATTGTCGGTAATTACCATCGACTTATGTCGGTGCAAACAGCATTAGACGACGCGCGTTTAATGCTGCGAGATGATGATGAAGATGTTCGAGATTTTGCAAGGAGCGAAATTGAAACACTTGATCCCCAATATATAGAAATCGAATACGAGTTGAAATTGTCACTACTTCCGAAAGATCCATCGGACTCGAAGGACGTCATTATGGAGATACGTGCTGGGGCAGGGGGTGACGAGGCTGGTCTATTTGCTCATGATTTGTATAGAATGTATCAGCGTTATGCTGAACGCCACCGATGGAAAATATCAGTTCTCAATACTTCGGCGAATGATGCTGGTGGTTTCAAAGAGATTACTTTTGAACTGGCAGGCGACGGAGTGTACAGTCGCCTTAAATATGAGTCAGGCGTGCATCGCGTACAGAGAGTTCCTGATACTGAGACTCAAGGCCGTATTCACACGTCAACTGCGACTGTTGCAGTTTTGGCACAGGTAGATGAAGTTGATATGGAAATTAACTGGGATGAAGTCAGAATCGACACATATCGTGCGGGCGGTGCGGGCGGACAGCATGTCAATAAAACTTCTTCAGCGGTACGATTCACCCACGAACCGACCGGAATTGTGGTTACCTGTCAGGATGAGAGATCTCAGTTAAAAAACAGAGCAAAAGCCGAAACTGTCCTTCGTGCGCGCTTATATGAGGTCCAACAAGAAAAAATAGCCAGTGAACAAGCTAGTGCCCGCAGACTTCAAGTGGGATCAGGTGACCGATCCGAAAAGATTCGCACTTACAATTTTCCACAAGATCGCATAACGGATCATCGAATTAGCTTAACGACACATGGAATCCCCAAGATTTTAGATGGTGAAATTGATGTCTTAATCGATGCCGTAGCTTCAGAAGAAGAGGCACGGGCATTGATGGCTGCCGAGGTGTGAACCACAAAGCAAATCAATCGCCATTCTTTTTTATCACATTTCTGGATATTAGTTCTGAGATTTGTGTGGTGTCTAGGCCTAGGTAGTCTTTTAATACTTCCTGCGTGTGCTCTCCAAGGATTGGTGAACGGGTAGGCTCAAGCGCACCCGGCATTCGTAAGGGATGTCTCATGAGTTGCACTGAGCCATTAACTGGATGTTCAACATCAACAATGAAGTTACGTTCCATAAGGTGCGGGTCTGTAAAAAGATCTAACGTATCGAAAACATATGAGGCTGGGACTCCAGCTTCGGCTAATAAAGTCATTGCTTCTTGTTTTGTGTGTTCCAGTGCCCATTCCTGAATGATTTCACGCAGAGCCGACTCATTTTCAACACGGTCTTCAAGTGTACTAAATCTTGGATCCGCAAGAAGTTCAGGCTTTTCGATGACAGTGAATACGGTATCTTGCTGTTTCAGTGTCACTGGAAAAACCATTACGTAGTCGTTTGTACCCTCTCCTTTACAGCGGTACAGGCCGCCGCCTGTGCGCCCGCGTTTGGTACCATAGCGCTGTGCGGGCTCCTTTCCCCAAGTTAGGAGGTCTAAAGTTTTCATGAATATGGCCACTGCTTCTTGCATCGAGATTTCTATCATTTGGCCGAGGCCAGTTCTCTCACTCTCGATATATGCTGCAAGTATGCCTAGAGCCATCTGTATGCCGGTTCCACTGTCACCAATTGTTGGACCAACGATTTGCGGCGGTCCAAGTGGGTCGCCCGTCACTGAAAAACTTCCAGCAGATGCCTGAGCAACCCAGTCGTACGCGTTATACTTCGCATACGGACCTGACAAGCCAAAGCCTTTAATACGACCATAGATTAATTTGTGATTTATTTCGGCCAAAATGTCGGGACCAATATTGAGTGATTCCATTACACCAGGTCCATAATTTTCAACAAATATGTCACACTTTTTTGCAAGATCGAGGAGTAATTGCCGACCAGAAGCATTCTTTAAGTCAATCACTACCGATTTTTTCCCACTGTTATAGTTCATGAAATATTGAGAGTCTCCCGCTAAATTGATCCCGGCATTTCGACCAGGATCTCCGTTTGGGGACTCAATTTTGATAATTTCGGCACCCAGCCAAGCAAGATATTGTGTGCACGAAGTACCTGCTTCATATTGCGTCATATCAAGTACACGAATACCGGTTAATGCGGCCATAGTTATCTCCTGTCTGAATCTCTGAAAGAAATGTACACCTGATTCCGATGTAATGGGGGTCTATCTTTCATGAGTTTTCTTCTCCTGGACTGAAAAGGTAGCTTGATCCTTCATTTTGACACCCATTTCTCGGGCAACAGAATTATAAATTCCGATGGTCATCGTCGAAGTTTCTTGATTGGTGCGAGCTTGATAAAGTTTGCCTCTGAATAACTTGATGTCAGTGTCATCGGGAGCAGCGTGATGGGCCCAATCTGCCAGCTTGCAGGCGAGTCGCCATTGTCCAGATTCACTCAGTATTTGGGCTCTTTCCATCAAGGTTTTAGTCCCACCACTAATCAGATTGATAATTTCATGAGCGATAGATTCTTCACGAGGCGGTTTTAAGTTACTAGCTTGTCCATCGTACCAGCCACCATAAAGTCTCCAGATGTTTCTTATGATGAATTCAGGTTCGTCGTAGACAGGCTGAAGAAAAAATTTTCGACTTAGTTCTTCGGGCGGTTTGACTTTGGCAAGGACTTCATCTAATGAGGCTCCTAAATTCATTAGTTGAAGTGTCTGAGCTTCTAATGACTCTAGATATTGTCGCGTGCAGTCCAGTGCTTCTTCGACGCGATCTTTTCCAATTATTGGAGGCCCGTGACCGGGTAATAGAATACTGGCATTTTTAGTTTGCATCTCTCCAAGTGCCGCCGCCCATTCTCCACAATAGCGCTGAACTTTCTGAGGATTTCCTGCATTTGGGGCGGTCCATATGAAAAGGTCACCCGTGCAGAGAACTTCATACTTTGGGACATGTAGCCATAAGGAATCATCAGTCTCACCACGACTATGAGTAATTGAAGCTTCAATGTTTCCAACTCGTATTTTCTTATAATTATCGACGTATAGATCTGGACGAATATACTCCGCCTCCCACGATATATTTGCCGCCCCTCCCAAGAATTGTCTGGCGTTGATTATTTCATTGAAGCCAGTTGTTTTTGCATATCTATCAAATCTGGAATCGAGCGCTCGGTGGCCAATGATCATTGGCTCTAAGAGATTATTTTCCTTGGCATGGGCTTTATAACGATCTCCACCGAAGCAGTGATCATGGTGCCCGTGGGTGTAGACAATTGTTGAAACAGGGGTATCAGGGAAGATGTCTATGATTTGCTTAAACTTACGTTCTTCATTGTTTTTTGCACCGGGATCAATAACAAGAAGCTCGGTTCCACCATCGATCAAAGTGAGGTTCGCAAACGAGGATGCAAACCAGACACCGTCACGAATTTTTTCAAAAGTACCTAGTGCACGCCACGGATGCGTTCCTGTAGCATCCGCACCATTAGTCCATAAATTTTCCGCATGCTGGATGATTTGGTTCATTGAAGGGATCCTTTGTGGCTAACTTCTTAGTTGATTGTCTGGTCACCCAATGTGCCAACTTGTTGACAGTGAGGTTTGATTATAGTCGTAGGCGTTGTGGTGATAGCCTTCAACTCGTGAATCTCTCCAAATCGAACTACTCGCGGTCGCAAGAGGCACCACCGCTGGTGCAAGATCTAATAGTGTTTTTTGCGCTTTTACGTGTAATTCTGCGCGCTCACTTGGCAACATAGTATCAGCCGCAGCTTCGAGAATCTTATCAAAAACTGGCGATGAAAAACCCCACGGGTTGTCTGAATCACGCTCCTGATTCGAAGTTCTGTAGATTTGAAGTGCCTGATTCGGGCTATGCTGGGCGCCAATTTTCAGTAGTGCTATATCAAAACTAGTCGTAGTTAATGTTTCTCCTAAGCGTTGTGGTGAGATCGGCACTGATTCAATGACAAAGCCAACAGCTTGAAGTTGAGATTTTAGTATCGACATAACGGTCACGTATGGCTCTAGATTTAGGTGAAGCAACCTCAGTGGTTCACCAGTGTAGCCAACGGCGTCGAGGTAATCACGTGTTAAATTTCCGTTGAATGCCAAGGATCCGGTCGAGGCTATTTGGTTTGCGGTCAGTATATCTGCCGAGTACGGACCTGTAATCAGCGTCGCTGGTAAGCCACCGACGTATTTTGCTATAGAATCACCGTCAACAGCATGGATTATAGCTTTACGCATCCTCGAGTCTTTAAGGAAAGCATTTCCAGGCGTTACTGTGCCTGTATTCGCAGTTGGAATTCGCATTCCAAGTATCCAGAGAGAGTCAGCATATCTAGTGTCTTTGACTAGATAGGATTCTTTTTTGCTTGGCTCTTGATTTAACCAAATAGTAGGAGTTTCGGAAGATGATTGGTCCATCCACTGACTAGAATTAAGTTTTTGGAAGGTAATTTGTTCCAATAGGCTGTGTCCTGACGGCGCGGAGCGTGGGTTCCGGACAAGATTGCGAGCATCTGACTTTAGTAAGACAGGTTTGAAAGGCCCACTTCCACTACGCTCACTCAAATCTTGATAGCGATAGGGGCTTCTAATTTCGCCTAATGTCGAACTAAGGTCATCTAGCAGATATGAGTATGTTCCATTGAGCTTGAGTTGAACGGTTCCGTTTGGCGATCTGGCATCTGGGATGTCGTGTATCGAACTAATAATTGTGTTCCAGAAAAAAGACTTTGAGCTGCTTTTAATATTGAAATCTTCAGTGATCATTTTGCTGGAAACTGGAAGCAGCTTCTGTGTATTTGGATCGGTGGAGTGAAAGAAATTATTTGGTTTGACTAGAAAGTTAACCGTATTAGATTCAATCCACTCGAGCTTGATCGCAGCACCTTCTATTAAGTTCGAGGTTCGAGGGTCGACCGTAAGTAACCTTTCATAAACGAGAGATGTTTCAAACGGATCTAGAGCTAAGGGCATATCTGCCTCATTAGACAATTGATTAACAGTTAGTAATTGTGGCTGGGTCAATTTCTTTGAATTCGGTGGCATTTGATTCAATCTGTAATGACCTTTGTTATGCGAAATATCAGGAGCTTTCGGTTTTGGTATTTTTTGTGGACGAGGCAGCAAGTTATCGCATGCGTTGGTTCCAAGCATCAACGCCCCACCAAGTAGATGACTCAGAAAGCGTTTTCGAGAAACAATACTTTTTCGCGTAATTTGAGATGTCTTCATACTTTTGGTCTTACTTGATAGCGGTTAAAATAGATTCATGAACCATATTAACTCTTCGAGCAATTCAAATCATGATGGCGATAACCGTATCGATGCGATAGCCGGACCAGCTGATTTCACCAGACCAAGAAATCCATGGCCACGTCTATTTCTTGCCGCTCTAGTGATCGCATCAATATTTATCCTATTTGGTATGTGTTCTGTAACGTTTTTATCGACACCTGAACCAGTGGTACGTGTTCCAGCTGAAGAGATACAACTTGATTTACCGCATTTAGTTCCAATAGTCTCTTTTGGGGCAGATTTGGATGGATCAACATATGGGATCTGGATTTTAGCTACCACAGATAAAATCTTTGGACTGATTTCATACGGTGAATCGGGCTGCCATATTGATTGGGATAGATTCACCGGCACGTTTCAAGATTCTTGTACTGATAACGTGTATACCCCACAAGGGCTTGCAATCAATGAGAACGCTCAACGGCATATGCATCGTGTAAACGTGACATATGATCCAGCGATTCTAGGTCGTTACGTCGTTGATTTATCAACTATTGAGCTATCAGTATGCCTGAGCGAGACCTTCATAGCCTGTGCCAAGGAAGCTGATGAAATTTTTATTAAAATGCCAAATCGCGCTATTGCAACTGTGCTGAACTAGTAAACCGGGCGTATTACCAGATGCCTAGAGCCATTTTGACGTCGTCAGACGCCATTATCTTGGGATCCCATGGTGGAGTCCATACGAGGTTGACCTCGACATCCTCCACTCCATCCATTTGCATAACTTTGTGGAAGATCATGCCTTGTAACATTGGTCCAACTGGGCATGCTGGCGAAGTCAAGGTCATGTCGACGGTTACGATCCCATCTGCATCCAAGTTAACATCGTAAATTAAACCAAGTTCGACAACACTCATCCGAAGTTCGGGATCCTCCACTCCTTTGAGTTCCTCAAAAATATCTTCTTTTGATGGTGTATTCACATCATTTGCAGGTTGATCTGACATTTATTACTCCTTTCCTCTGAGAGAATTATTCCGTAGTAGTAGTGCTATTTCCATCAAGAGCTTGTTCTAGAGTTTTCCAGCTGAGGGAAGCACATTTTACCCGTGCTGGAAACTTCGCAACGCCCATTAGTGCATCAATATCGTCAAATCCATCAGCCTCAGAAGGGACTCCAGACGTCATCATTTCTTGAAACGATACAACGCCCACTAGTGCCTCTGATATAGACCGGCCCTGAGCGTACTCAGTCATCATACTTGACGCTGCCTGTGAAATTGAGCAACCTGCTCCTGTAAAAGCGATTTGCTCAATTACATCACCCGCAAGGGTTACTTGTAGTTCAATTTCATCACCACATAATGGATTTGCGCCATGTGCTGAACAGGTCGAGTTGGTGAGCTCACCTTTATTTCGAGGCTGTCGATAGTGATCGAGAATAATCTCTTTGTAGAGATCATCAAGCAGAGTAGTACTCATATAAACAAATCTTTCTCTAGCACCAGCTAGCCAAAATACTCAATTACGGCATCCAGTGCCTCAGCGAGCTTATCGACTTCTTTCTCAGTATTATAGAGGTAGAAAGATGCTCGAGCAGTCGCAGGAATGTTGAGGGCCGACATGATTGGTTGCGCGCAGTGGTGTCCGGTTCGAATCGCGATACCATCTGAATCTAGTACTTGTCCAACATCATGAGGATGTATTCTATCAACATTAAACGAGATTACCCCACCACGTTTATTTGAATCAAGCGGCCCAAAAATCTTAACCCGGTCAATTTTTGCGAGCTTATCTAATGCATATTGAGTAATCTCCATCTCGTGGTTACGGATATTTTTCATTCCAACATCAGTGAGATAGTCACAAGCAGCACCAAATCCAATTGCACCAGCAATATTTGGGGTCCCCGCTTCAAACTTTGCTGGGATATCAGCCCAAGTGGAGTTCTCCATGCTAACCGTGAGAATCATATCGCCGCCGCCCATGAAAGGTCTCATAGTAGTCAAGTGTTCCATTTTTGCCCAGAGAAGGCCTATTCCGGTTGGCCCAAGCATTTTATGCGCTGAGCACGCAAAAAAATCAATATCAAGTAATTGAATATCAGTTTCGAGATGAGGTGCCGATTGTGCACCATCAAGAAGAACCAATGCACCAGTCTTTTTTGCAAGCTCTACAATCGCAGATATATCCGTAATATTACCAAGCGCATTTGACATTGCTGTAACTGCAACTAGTTTTGTATTTTCGGTAATTAGATCTGCCGCGTAATCCATATCCAAGGAGCCGTCAGATGACATAGGGATATATTTGAGTTCAATTCCCACTTCGTCTCTCAAAATCTGCCACGGCACTATGTTTGAGTGGTGTTCAATTTCTGTTATAACGATCCGGTCTCCCTTTTTAAGGTGTTGCCGTCCCCATGCATGTGCAACGAGATTGATTGACTCAGTCGTGCCGCTTGTGAAAATACATTCATCGGAACTTGGAGCATTAAAAAAATTCGCAACTTTTTTTCGAGCGCCTTCATGCAGCTCGGTAGCTTCGATCGATAAAGTATGCACGCCTCTATGAATATTGGCATTATGATCCCGGTAAAAGCGAGTAATTTCTGCGATTACCTGGACGGGGGTCTGGCTGGTAGCTGCATTATCCAGATAAACTAACGGCTTGCCATCTGACACTTCACGCTTAAGTATTGGAAAATCGCGCCTAATTTTCTCAATGTCCAATGAATGAGTAATAGATTGATATTTATCGATTGTCATCAGATCCTCCTGAGTTTCGACTAATGTGAACTTGTCCCACCTCATCTTCAGAGACTTCGAAGGATTCAATGGACTTCACCGCAGGTAAGCTCTTGACCTTGCCAGTAATACAGTCAAAGGAAGCGCCATGTCGAGGACACACAATGTTTCCCCTTCTGATTCGTCCATCTCCAAGCACACCATTATCGTGGCTGCATAGATTTTCTACGGCTCCCCATTCTTTCTCCGCTATGTGAGAGATTGCGATAGAGAAAGAATCTAATATAAAGGCGCGAACCTCCCCAATTGGAACTTCATCGCGGCTTATTGTTAATAATATGGAGCTACTTGTATCAGTCATTAGTTGTGACGATGTAGTTAATCTAGCGAAGCAGTCTGAAGCTTGTCATTTACTGTTTTCCTAACTACATCCGCCAACTCTGTATCTTTAAGATTGTCAACAATTGGCGCTATAAATCCGCCAACGAGTGTACGTAGTGCAGCTCGTTTATCAAGTCCTCTTGACATGAGGTAGAACATTCCCTCAGCATCAACCGGTCCAACCGTGGCACCATGCCCGCATCGACTTACATCGTTGGTAAGTATTTCCAAAACAGGATCAGAATCCGCTTTTGCTTTTGGTGCAAGCAGCATATTTCTGTTCTCTTGATTTGCTTGAGAGCCTTTTGCCTCTTCGGTCACTCGTGTTATTCCGTAGTAGACAGATCGAGATTCTCCGGCGAGCGCAGTCTTAATTTCAACATCCGATGAAGAATTTGGTGCGTTGTGTTCTTGTACAGTCATAAAATCAAAATGCTGCGTTTTGTCTCCCACGGCAACACCTTTTACACGTGAATCGGCACCCTTGCCGTTTAGGTGAATATCGTATCGATGCTTAACAATCGCTCCCCCAATACATATAGTCGAGATGTTGAGTGAAGCGTTATCAGCGAGTTCAGCTCGAAGGGTAGTGAATTCCTGGGTATTGAATCCCCAGTTATTTGCGAATGTAATCGCTAATCTAGCATTGTTTTTAACCTGTAATTCTAAAGCAGCAATTACGAGAGCTTCTTCTTCAATCGATGTTGAGTTGATAATGATGTCAAGCTCTGAGTTAGGCTCAGCCACGATTAATATTCGCGGGAATACTGTTGCACTTTGGTTTGATAAATCAATCTCGATCGACAAGGGTTCGGTATACTGCACGCCTTGTTTCGGGTTGATAAAAAAACCATCAGTCCATTCAGCTGAATTCGCGGCTAATAGGTAGTCTTCATTTGCTGGGATGAGATGTCCAAGATTAGCTTGAATTTTCTGATCTAACTCTGGATCGTGGACGGAATCAATTAGGCCACGAACTACCAACTCCTCTGGGCAAGAAACTATTCGTATCACTTGGTCTTCAGTTTTTAATCGTTTCAAGCTGAAGATGTCGAGAGCAGAGACGTCCGTGTATTTCCACGGACGATCGGTCGAGGTAGGGAGTACTTTCTCATCCAACGTCTGCTGAGCTAGCGCGCGGTATTCAGTAAGCCAGGCTGGTGAATTTGATTGTGTGGCAGTCATTAACTAACCCACAGACCCTTCCATTTGAAGCTCTATCAGCCTATTTAGTTCGATCGCGTATTCCATTGGGAGTTCTTTGACGATTGGTTCAACGAAGCCATTTACCACCATTTTTGCTGCTGACTCTTCATCAATTCCTCTTGACATCAGATAAAACAGCTGGTCTTCACCCAGACGAGAAACCGACGCTTCATGACCAATATTGACCCGCTCCTCATCAACTTCCATAGTGGGGTAGGTGTCAGAGCGAGAGAGTTCATCTAGTAACAGTGCATCGCATCGAACCGTGGAGGAAGAATTTGTGGCGCCTTCATGAACCTTGAGCAGGCCTCGGTACGAACTTCTTCCAGAGCCTCTTGAAACGGATTTCGAAACAATAGCAGATGTTGTATCAGGAGCGACGTGCACAATCTTGCCGCCTGCATCTTGGTGCTGTTGATCTCCAGCAAACGCTAAGGAGAGTATCTCACCATGCGCACCGGGTTCCATCAAATAAACTGACGGATATTTCATCGTTAGTTTGGATCCAATGTTACCGTCGACCCACTCCATTACGGCATTCTCGTACGCGTAGGCTCGCTTTGTTACGAGGTTATAGACATTGTTTGACCAATTTTGAATGGTCGTATATCTAACCCGTGCATTTTTCTTAACAATAATTTCTACTACAGCTGAGTGTAGCGAGTCAGATGAGTAGGTAGGTGCGGTGCAACCCTCCACATAATGTATGTAGGATCCCTCATCAGCGATAATCAAGGTGCGTTCGAACTGCCCCATATTTTCAGTATTAATACGGAAATATGCTTGAAGTGGAACTTCAACGTGGACGCCTGGCGGTACATATATAAATGAACCCCCTGACCAAACAGCTGTATTAAGCGCTGCATACTTGTTATCACCAGATGGAATGATTGTCGAAAAGTGCTCCCGAACCAAATCTTCGTGTTCACGTAACCCTTGATCCATACCTAAAAATTGGACCCCCTGAGCCTCCAGATCTTCACGTATGTTGTGATAGACAACTTCACTATCATATTGAGCACCCGCGCCCGCCAAAAATTGTCTTTCGGCCTCGGGGATTCCTAACTTGTCAAATGTGTCCTTAATATATTCAGGCACGTCTTCCCAATTGGTAGAATCGGTGTCAGTCGCCTTGACGTAGTAATGTATGTTATCAAAGTCAATTGCATCTAATACGTCTGGAGATCCCGCCCATTTTGGATTCTCAAGCCTGTAGAAAGTTTCAAGAGCTTCGAGTCGGTATTCAAGCATCCACTCAGGCTCTTCTTTCATAGCCGAGATTTCTCTAACGAGGCCTTCACTCAGACCTTTCTCCGCCATAAAAAGAGGCTTTTCCGTGTCATGGAAACCCCATTTATATTCTCCGACAGTGTTTCTTACGTTAGGGTCAACGGTCGTCATATCAATGCCTCCTCTGATATATTTAGTTCTCTAAGTAGAGGGTCATATCCCTCACCTTCGATTCGTTTGGCTAGGTCGAAGTCACCAGATGCAACTATATTGCCACCCACCAATATATGAACGAAATCAGGTTCGATATAATTTAGTATCCGTTCATAGTGGGTTATCAATAGTATACCCATATTTGGATCTCTCAGAGTTTTTATTCCTTCGGCCACAGTTCGCAACGCATCGATGTCTAGACCTGAATCGGTTTCATCAAGAATCGCGAGCTCCGGCCTAAGCATTCCGAGTTGCAGGATTTCTGCGCGTTTTTTCTCACCGCCAGAGAAGCCATCATTCACATATCTGCGAGCAAAATCTTCCGACATTTTTAAACGGTCTAGCGTCTCTCGCAGTTGTGCAATGAATTCTCGGGCAGAGACATCCTCACCTGTTCGAGCCTTAATTGCTTCACGAATCAGATTTACAAGAGTTACACCCGGTATAGCCGTAGGGTACTGAAATGAGAGGAAAATACCGTTTCTAGCGCGTTGATCTGCGGCCATGTGGGTAATATCTTCACCTTTGTATGAGACGTTGCCTCGGTCAACAGTATAGGTAGGACTTCCTGCAATCGTCGACGCGAGAGTACTTTTTCCAGAGCCATTCGGGCCCATTAAGGCATGCACTTCGCCTGGCTTAATAGTTAAATTAATGCCTTTGAGAATTTTTACATCAGGCCGTTCAGTGACCGATGTAGCGAGATCTGTGATTTCAAGCAACGAACTATTTTCATTGGCTGTCATTAATTTACATTACCCTTCGCGAGTGCTGTTTATACAGATAGAACCTTATGTTTTTCTAGTTTCACCGATAACGACCATAGCGTCAAATTAATGTCATTTATATGACTTAAGTATTAATGTGTTTTATATGATTTAATTCGTGTAAATGGCATTGGTTGACCAAGATATGTCTAGTTTACTTAGGTTTTTGGACTAAATATTCGCATGAAGTATTTCCAGAAGCGATAGTCCCGATCTGTTGCACTTCGGTTCCAATCAATAGTTCGATAGTTCTGCGGTCAGCTTCACAGACCGCGGCAGTTGTTCTTGATAGTGTCTTAATCGGACAGGAAGGAGTCGACAAAACGAAGTCATTCCCATCAGTTCGTATAGATCTGAGTATGCCTTCTTCGGAAAGTAACGAGACTACCTCGACAAGCTTCGCCTCAAATGTTTTCGCTCTCATATTCCCAGCATAGTCAGCTGCAACTAGCTCTGCTAATCGTTCCGAGATGAGTTCAAGAATCTCCGTGCCATCTTTTCCACTGATTTCTAAGTCTGAAAAAGACTCAAGTGCGCGCGCGATCCTTCCCAGCAATCGTCTATAGTCCATGGCCGACTTTAGCATTTCAGAAGTATCAGAGAGTCGAAATACACTTGTAGGTCTGCCACGAACTGTTTTTTTTAAATCATCTTGACGTGGAATGTGTGATGTGATTAATTGATCTGCGACTAGAAGGTCTAAATGCCGCCGCACCGCACCGGCAGACAGGTTTAAAGATTTGGCTATTTCGATAGCCGAGAGTTCTTCAGACTCAATTAAATCCAGTATTTGCTCACGAGTTTCATTCATACGTATATGTCGATAGTCTTAATAATTCCGATCGGGCCAAATAGTCTTTATTCATTTAAACTATCGTCATATGGTTTTGGTTGTCAACATGACGACAACAACCAGGGTAGTTTTTTGACCCTCGTCTACATATATTGGCCACCATTCATGGTTAGCTGAGAACCCGTATACCAGCCCCCATTCGGACCACAAAGGAATGCAACCGTTTCACCGACTTCTTCTGCGGTACCAAATCGTCCAAGTGGAATATTTGAGAGAAGTGTTTGCTTGATTTCATCAGGAAGAGCAGCAACCATATCGGTTTCGACAAATCCTGGACAGACAGCATTGACTGTTATTCCGAATCGAGCCACTTCCTTAGCGGTGCTTTTTGTGAACGCAATCATACCGGCTTTTGAAGCGGCGTAGTTTGACTGCCCAATGTTACCCATTTGACCAATTATTGAGGATATTTGAATTATCCTTCCAAAACTGCGCTCACGCATCCCATCGAGAACAGCATTTGTCGTATAGAAGCAAGAGGATAAATTAGTATCGATTACTTCACGCCACGCATCACCTGTTAACCGTTGTACCGTCTTGTCACGATTTATTCCTGCATTGTTGACAAGTATGTCAACTTGTCCAAATTCATTCTCGGCGGCTGTAACTAAGTTACGAGCTTCTTCTTCGATTGAAACATTGCCTTGAACTATCAGTACTTTTGATCCAAAGGTTTCAAGCTCAGTCTTGGTCTCCTCGGCAGCGTCTCGATTCGCAACATAATTAAGAACTATTGAAGCTCCTTTTTGTGCGAGTGCTGTGGCGCACGCTTTTCCAATACCTCTACTGGCACCCGTGACTAAGGCTATTTTTCCTGTTAGTTCTTCCGACATAAACTTCCTCTCGTTATTTATCAATTCAAAGTATATGGAGTAAATATGCTAACGTCGGCGTTAAAAAAATGAAACAAAGTTTCAAGAATTTGAAAGTTAAACAACGGTGACGGGAGTATATTCACCCCATTCTTCACGCAAAATCTGGCAAATTTCTCCCAGCGTGGCATAAGCCCGCACAGATTCGATTATTGCAGGCATAAGGTTAACGTCGGTTCGTGTTTGCTCCCGGAGATGCTCAAGATTTTTGTTGACTGCTGTAATGTCTCGATTTGCACGTAGTTTCTCGAGACGTTCTAGCTGTTGCTGAGCGACTTCATGATTTGGTCTAAACAATGGAGTTGCATCTTCAGACGGGTCAATATACGCGTTAACGCCTACGATCGTCCGTTCTTTGGATTCTACTTCCTGCTGCCACTGGACAGAGGCTTCTTGAATTTCTGCTTGCATATATCCAGTTTCAATGGACGCTGCTGCGCCACCCAAATTATCGATATGATTCATAATCTTCAATGCTTCATTTTCAAGTGAATTAGTTAAGGATTCAACATAATATGATCCTGCGAACGGATCGATTGTGTCAGCAACTCCAGATTCATGGGCAATTATTTGTTGTGTACGTAAGGCCGTTTGTTGAGCATCTTCCGTGGGCAGCGCAAGTGCCTCGTCATAGCAAGAGAGAGCTAGTGATTGAACCCCGCCCGACACTGCTGCCAAAGCTTGTATTGCGGATCGGGCTATGTTATTCAGTGGTTGTTGAGCGGTCAATGTGGACCCGCCCGTCTGAGTATGGGTTCTCAGCATCTGAGCTTTTGGATCTGTGATTTTGAATCTCTCCTGAACGGTTCTCGCCCAGAGACGGCGTAGCGCCCTAAACTTTGCGACTTCTTCAAAGAAATGATTGTGAGTATTGAAAATCCACGAAACTCGTTGTGCTACCTGATCGAGGTCGCCGCCCTGCCTCTGGCATTCTTCGAGGTAAGCGATTGCATTCGCAAAAGCAAACCCTATCTCTTGAGAAGCTGTAGAGCCGGCTTCTCGAATATGATATCCAGAGACAGATATCGAATTAAATCTAGGCGCGTGCTCCGCACAAAAATTAATCAAATTAGCCGCCAGACGCACCGACTGTTTCGGCGGAAATATATATGTGCCCCGAGCCACATATTCTTTAAGTACATCATTTTGCGCAGTTCCTGTTGTAACCGAGTATTTGTGTCCTTGCTTTTCTGCCGCTACGAGATACATGGCTACGAGCACAGCTGCCGGAGCATTTATTGTCATCGAAGTTGAAATTTTATCTAGTGGAATGTCTTCAAACATCTCTTCCATATCGTGAAGAGAATCTATTGCCACGCCCACTTGGCCTACTTCACCAAGTGCCATAGGGTGATCAGAGTCGTAGCCGGTTTGAGTAGGCAAATCAAATGCAGCAGAAAGTCCAGTTTGACCGTTTTCGATCAGCATCCTGA